>Ga0209596_1000453_pt1 | contig 37878 bp, 57 predicted proteins | sample M_130807_MF_Meta_FD_187314 | JGI IMG/M metagenome (GOLD analysis project Ga0209596, IMG submission 187314) | Freshwater microbial communities from Lake Montjoie, Canada to study carbon cycling - M_130807_MF_MetaG (SPAdes) (version 2) | ecosystem: Environmental > Aquatic > Freshwater > Lake... | reverse complement strand
GGTCTGACAAAGCGCAGAGTTGCTGAGTGCGCCTTGTTAAATTAAACTGTAACAATACTTGTATAAGGTGTTGAAATGTCGAACATTCCTACGCCAGAACAATCACAACTGTTTGCACAAAGTGTCAAAAAGTGGCAACAAGTGCTGAGTCTTGGTGATTGGAGAATAGAAAAAGGTAGCAAGCCAGCAAAATCTGCAATGGCTTCTGTTGAGTTTACTCCCGCTGCAAGACTTGCTGTTTATCGTTTGGGAGACTTTGGTGCTGAGAAAGTTACCCCAGAGTCTTTGGATCAGACTGCTTTACATGAGTTACTTCATGTTTTCCTACATGACTTAATGACTGTGGCACAAGACCCTAAATCATCTCAAGATGAGATTGAAATGCAAGAGCATAGGGTTATCAACTTATTAGAAAAGTTACTGTCTAAGGATTATCATGGTATCTTGTAATGGCATGAATTCTTGCACAGATGAACAGTTTATAGAACTGTGGGAAAAGCACCGATCTGTTACAAAAATAGCAAAGATTCTAGGTATTACTGAAAGAGCAGTTAACTACCGCAGACGCAACATGGAAAAATTCCATGATGTCAAATTGGGAGCTAATGACTCTCGTAGTGCTAAATATGATGCTAAAAGACCAAAATCCTTTTCTCCGCTAAAACAAGTAGACCTTGGCATCTTAGATGGGACTGTTATTGTGTTCTCAGATGCTCACTTCATACCTGGTCAACGAACAACAGCGTTTAAAGGGCTTCTATGGGCTATAGAGAAGTTTCAACCCAAGGCGGTGATATGTAATGGGGATGCTTATGATGGAGCGTCCATAAGCCGCCACGATGTGACTGACGAACCACAGACTTCTGTTATCCAAGAACTAAAAGCTACGCAAGGTGCGTTGGGTGAAATTGAGGAAATAGCTAAAGCAGCGAGACACAATGTAAAGCTACTGTGGACTTGGGGAAATCATGACGTTAGATTTGGTAATAGATTAGCGCAACACGCACCACAGTTTAAAGATGTTATTGGCTTTAAACTGACAGACCACTTTCTTGATTGGGAGTTCTGTTGGGCGGTCTGGGCTACAGAACAGTGCATCATCAAACACCGATACAAGGGGGGAATTCATGCCACCCACAACAACACTGTCAACGCTGGTGTCAGCATAATAACGGGTCATTTGCACAGCTTAAAAGTTACGCCATTCTCTGATTACAACGGATGTAGATACGGGGTAGATACAGGAACTTTAGCTGAGACTGACGGGCCACAGTTTAACTATGCTGAGATAAATCCTAACAACCATAGATCGGGGTTTGCGGTGTTAAACTTCTTCAATGGTCAGCTTTTATGGCCTGAACTCGTCCATAAATTCGATGAGGACATGGTTCAGTTTAGGGGCGAAGTGATTGATGTAGGTGCATTTTGAGTGCTTGGCTAATCATACTCACAGGGGCTATTTACGCCTATATCGCTGGTGAACAGCTTTGGAAAGATAACCCACACATGGCCATCGTGTACGCAGGGTACGCCTTTAGCAATGTGGGGCTTTATCTTTTAGCAAAGTAGCTTATAGGCTACAGTGGCTCATGAGTGCTTAAAGCAAAGGGCGGAATTTCTTCTTCTTCAGTTTCTTCTTCAAGGTCTTCATCAAGATCGTCAATTGCTTCATATTCAACTGCCCATCCATTTTCTTCTTGGAACTGGATAAATTCTTGAATGACTTGAATCTTATTGAAGTCGTGGGTTTCAACTGTAACTTTCTCACTGCCTGTCCAACCAAATTCCATTTCAAATTTCATGATTTTCTCCTGACGCAACGAATTGTTGCAATGAAATACTAGGCTAAATTTGTGTCAGTCAAGTGTCTTTTGGAACACTCCGTTGGGCAATAGTATGCCCTTCCGATTCTTAATTTGATCGTACGCAACTTCCATACAGTCTACCAGATTGATGTCTTGAAGAGCGCAGTAATTGATAAGGCAGACCATGACATCACCAACAGAATCCACAATAGCCTCTTTGTCTTTTTTAATCGTGGCATCTGCTAGTTCTCCTATTTCAGAGACAGCTTTGAGTAGCTGAGACTCTGGGTTGCTATTAGGAATAATCTTTCGGGCTTCTGCCCATTGGATTATGCGAATTTCAATATCTGCGTAACTCATCTCACTCTCCTTAACTCTGTAAATTTCTCAGGTGGTGGTGGCAGCATCTTCTCACTTGGTGGATTCCATCCATGTTTCTTCCATAGTGCCTGGACATCTGATCCCGATTCCCACTTAAAGTCTTTTGTTGCTACCGATGGATAACTAATCTTGGAATGTGGTGGTTTTTCTAGCATTACTTGGCTTTCATAATTCGTTGATTTCTGCCAAACTTGCCACGTTTGACCCCCGAAACTTCGATAAATCCCTTGTCCAACAAAGCACGATACCTTGCTGTTATAGAGGAATAAGGGTAGTTTGGATACATCGCTAGTATCTCGTCTGAGATACACCCGTCAGGAAAGCCCTTTATAGCCTCATAGACAAGACTTTCTAGCTTTGGGGTATCAACTGCTTGAGCCGCCTGATGGCTCGTTGTAGGGTCTTCTCTTCTAGCCAGTTTAAACGCTGGCGTACCAAAGAATCTCTCCATCGACTGTTTCATGTTGTCAAAAATCATTTATTAACTCCTATTGGGTGGGGCTACGACTGTTCGCCTACTAGCTTTCAAAAAAGTAAAAACAGCTTTCACCCCGTGGTTATATTAACTTAAAACGGCATATCTAGGTCATCAAAACTTGCCTTTTTAGGGGCTTGTTTGGGCTGATAGTCTTCTTTGGGTGATACTGCTAAACCCATGAATTTGCCTGACTTTCCTTCTTTAATCCATGCAGATAGCCAGTAATCCTGACCGCCTACAGTAATATTTCCTTTGTAATCGGGGTGTTTCTCTGACTCTTTTTTGTCGTTCTTGAACAAAACGCCTGAGTTATCTTTCTTTTCCATTACATTTCCTTCGCTTTCTTTAACGCACTTCTTACTTTACTGGGAAGAAGAGTCCACAAGGCGATCTTTTGCTCGTTATCTAGGTTCTCTTCATCCAACCTACCCAAGGCTGCCCTTGGATCACCTTGCTCACACATGGCAATCAATTCTATTGCCACTTCTTCAAGATACCTTAGTTCATCAATAGGGATGTTGTCTTGTGCTCCCTGAGTGGGGCTGATAATGATTTTCTCAGACTTATCACCATCTTCTGGCAAGTCTTCACCGCTATACAAGTACATCCCGAGTCCATGTAGTGCCAGGGCTTTGGTCATGCACCTCATAATTGCTGTATTGACCGCAAAAGCATCAGGGTTGGAGATGGCCTTGTTTCTGTAGTCCATCACAGGCAATTGACAGGTCATTGGTTTGCCAAACATGGTAGCGGTAACGAATACCATTGCCGTACCATTGATGTCCATAAAACACTTATCGCCAAACATCTCTACTTTGTAGGTAGCGGTAGGATCAGCTCTTAGAGCCTCTGCCCATGCCCAAGCCCATGATAGGTAGGACAAGCCGTTTTTCTTCTCAACGTGTTCGTTGACATTCTTTTTAAGTAACATTTCTATTGACATATTCACTCCTTTAAAGATATTTATCTAACTCTTGGTTGATGATTTGTTGCTGCTGAGAGACTGTTAAATCTTTAAACGCAACAATGTGACTGTAATCACAACAATTTACATTCTCTTGTGTTAGGCAATGCCCACAATATTGAATGTCTGAAAACTCCTCAATGTAGGTTTGAAATAGTGTTTTCATATGAGACTATCAAAAGCCATTTCCCATACAACATCACTTGCCAGATCGGTGAGTTGGTCTAACTCCTCGTCTGTCAATGGTGTTCCATCTTCATAATATCCATTTGAGAAATGAGCTTCACAGAAATCTGGATAATCTCCGCTATCTACTCCATCTACTTCTAGGTCTACAACCTTTTTTCCATTAAGAATCGGCATATTTACTCCTGTTAAGCGTGGGTTACTGTTTGCCCACACCCATAATGTGCCACATGGATTCCTGAATTTACATAGGTGTTTTCCCTAATTTACGCAACTTTTTTATCATGCTAGGCTACTCGTATGAACATTGAACAAATTGAACAAAAGTGCGCTGAAACATTACTCGCTTACGCAGAGTCAATGGCTGATGCTTGTATCAACGAACCTGACGATTTACAGGCTTGTATGACCGCCATGCTTGGCAAGGCTTTAGAGATACACCTAAACCGCCCAATTAACCTAGAGAACCTTTATAAATGACACAAGAAGCCATCATCAAATGTCTGCAAAATGGATCGTTAACTTCCTACGAAATGGAGAACCTGACGGGCATTCAAAGAACTTCCCTAGTGGCTGCTTGCAAGAAACTGATTCGTAAGAAGCAAGCTACTTCTGAAAAGATCAAGATGGGACGTTTCTGGATAATGAGATACACCCTTGCGGAACACATGATTGATGCTACAAAAGCCGCCAATGATGAGCCTTACGACAAGTTCAATCCCTTTGACATCAGGAACGCAGTTGGCATTTTTACCAAAGCTGAGTATGCGGTGATGAATTCTCAAGCTAGACGTTTGCTTGGCAGACAACCATCAAATGAAATCACAAATAATCAATATATTTGAAAAAAACTTCTTGACACACTAAAAATTTGTGTACAATAAAGTTGTTGCTGTGGTAGGTAACGATGTTAAGGCCGTTTGCACATGCTCTCTGTCTTTCTTAAGTTCCAGTAGGAGAGAATTTAGGAAAGACTACCACCAGAGGGCAGTTGCAAGCGGTTTTTTTATTTCTACTTCAGCTTCCGTACTCCACACGAAAGTAGTGCATCTGCATGGATGGCTTGGAAGAAAACACCGACATCAGGAAACACCCCCTGTTTGCCGACCAGCGTTGGTTAAGCGACTGGTAAAGCATTTGGTTCATCGGTGGAAACAAGGCCAAATGTATAAGCGAATTAACTCGTCATGCGCACTTGGGGCGTTTTGTATTTAAGTCAATAGGAGTCAATAATGAATACCATAATGCTTGGAGAAGGTCGGATAGAAACCCCTCTATCCACCCTTGGAGAACCTGTGTCTAAAGAAAACAACATGGATAACTTTGAGAGATTTTGGGAGACTTGGCCTAAATCATTCAGAAAAGGCGGCAAGTCTGCCTGTAGAGTGAAATGGAAGAAGTTTTACTGTGATACCTGTGCAGATCAGGTCATCAAACACATAGAGTGGATGAAAACCACCGATGCTTGGAGAAAAGACGATGGTGCTTTCATTCCCGCACCTTTGGTCTATCTAAACCAACAACGATGGGATGGGGCTGAGATTCCTGAAGGCTTCGGGATCAAAGTTGAAGTGCAAATTGATCCTGCCCTTGCCAAGATTGATGCTGACAACAAAAAAGCCGTTCCAATGCCTGAACACATAAGGCAAGCAATGGCTCAATTAAGGAGCAAATCTTGAGCCACCACCAAGCCATGATCCTGTTAGACAAAGTAAAAGATGGCGTACCATTTCCGATACACCTGATAAACCAAGCCTTAGAGCTTACGGGTGACCTAGAGTAAACCCCTATGGCGTACAGCAGAAAAAACATATCCAATGTTGGAGACAGAGTTATTTTGGAGAAAGCCGAAGCAAGGGAAATATACCGAACTTGGCAATCCCTGAGAGACAATGATTTTGTTCGTGCCAGGCTTGAGCGTTGCGAAAAGGTCTATGGATCAGGAGCAAGAGATCGGGTCAGGTTTTATATGCGTCAAATGAAAGAAGGACAAATTGAATGAGTTGGCTTTATTCGCAGGTGCTGGTGGAGGAATACTTGGGGGACATCTCCTTGGATGGAGAACAGTCTGTGCAGTCGAGTGGGAGCAGTATCCCGCAAGCGTACTGTGCGCCAGACAAAATGACGGGCTTCTCCCGCCTTTCCCGATTTGGGATGACGTTCAAACCTTTAAAGGAGAACCTTGGAGAGGAATTGTTGACGTTGTATCTGGCGGCTTTCCATGCACCGACATTTCCGCAGCAGGAAAAGGAGCAGGAATTGATGGAGAAGCCTCTGGAATGTGGCGAGAAATGGCGAGGATCATTCACGAAGTACGACCCCGATTCGTCTTTGTGGAGAACTCACCAATGCTCACTTCTCGGGGACTTGGAAGAGTTCTCGGAGACTTGGCCGCAATGGGGTTTGATGCGAGATGGGGAGTGCTGGGAGCAGCGGACGTTGGAGCACCGCATCAGAGGGATAGGATATGGATTGTCGCCAAATGGCGTGGACAGCTTCCACACGCCCAACACCACAGGATTAGATGGTGGGAGCAACAGCAGGAAAGCATTAAAACAACGCATAGACAAATGGCCAACCCCAACGTCATCGGATTGGATGAACCCAAAACAAAACGGGATCGAACTCACAAACAACAGATTTGTCAGAACGAGCTTGACTACGGGAGTGAAGTTTGGAGCGAAGCTATCAGATGCGGTCAACTTGGAAATGAAGAAGAATTGGCCAACCCCACAGGTAGCGGACTACAAAGACAGGGGAAACTTGAGCAATCCATCAATTCAAAGACGTATGGAGATTGGCAAACAAGTCAATTTGCAGATGTGTGTGAGTCAGACTTCTGGGCAACTGAACCCGATGTGGGTAGAGTGGTTAATGGGATGGCCTCAAGGGTGGACAGAATTAAAGCCCTTGGAAATGGACAAGTCCCCTTGTGTGCAGCAACCGCTTGGAGAATCCTAAAATGAGATATGCCGCTAGGGTAGATGCCAACCAAGACCAAATTGTGAGTGCCTTGCGATCTGCGGGTGCTTACGTTTGGATTATTGGTCTGCCTGTTGACCTATTGGTAGGGTATAAAAACCACACCTTTTTGGTAGAGATCAAAACAGACAATAAAAAGAAGTTTACTAAGCTACAAACAGACTTTTTTGAGAATTGGTCGGGAAGCACATTGTGCAGAATTGACAACCCTGAAGCCGCTTTAAGAATGATTCAGACGTTAGGGTAAATCCCTATGGTATTACGCAAACAATTAGGTAAGATTTAGTTTTTAAACAGGAGTTAATGATGAACACATGGGAATTTGACACATTGGTAGGTGCAGGTAGTGAAAAAGTAACAATAGTTTATGAGTACGAGCAAGACCTTGACTCTACTTTTAACGAGTCTATTTGTGAAGTTTGGTTTGATGGACGCAATGTCATTGGCCTTTTCTCTGATGAACAGTTTAAAGAGATGGAGTGCGAGGCTGCCATGCGGTTTCAGTATCACAAACTTAACTACAAAACAGAGGACGTATGACTGAAAAAACTTGCCCACCATGCCACGGGAACTGCAACCAAGGCAGAACCTGTCCTGCTAGGAAATAATTGATTTTGTAGCTATAATTCAAGCCATGAAACAACGTGGCGGCTCAAGAAAAGGTGCTGGTAGGAAGAAGATCAGCGAACAGGGTAGGACTATCCGAGCAAGGGTAGCCCCTATCCATGAGCAAGCATTGACCTTGGCAGGTAATGGAAGTCTGTCAGAAGGTATACGTAGATTGGCAGAGAAACATTGGAGATTGATTCATGGAGAGCCAGATAGACCCAAGCAAAGCAATTCAGTATTTGATAGATACCGCACCCTTGTACGCCCAAGCGAAAGCGGATCGCCTGTATCTGGAGGAGTTTCGCAAGTCCAAGAAGGCTCACCTGATGAGCCAGGCAGGGACGGAAGTGTTGGGTAAACAAGAAACCTTTGCCTATGCCCATGAGGAATACATTGAAGTGCTTGAGGGAATAAGAGCTGCCGTAGAGAAAGAAGAGAAGTACCGCTGGCTAATGACTGCTGCACAAGCAAGAATAGAAGTCTGGAGAACCAACCAGTATTCAGCCAGAATGGAAATCAGGGCTACGCAATGAACAACAAACTGAACGCAAAGGAAAGACTACACCTAGCAAGGGTGAAGATGCTTCCCTGTTCAGTATGTGATAAATCAGGACCCTCAGAAGCCCACCATTACAAGCAAGGTCTGCAATATACCTGCATAGCATTATGTCAAGATTGCCACACAAATCCAACCCTTGGATGGCATGGTCAGAAGAGAATGTGGCATATTAAGAAAATGGACGAGCTTGATGCCTTAAATAATACTATTAAAAGATTATTTGATACCCCGTCTGAAAATAATAATATGTTCTAATTTCAAAAGTTTCAAAAACTTTGAACTTTGAAAAATTGGTTAAATCGTGTTTTTAAAAAGTAAATGCCACTTTTTTACAAAATCACCCAAAATCAGGGTTTACCCGTAGTTTTTTGTTTGTGAGTGCTCACTTCGCAAAATACTGTAAGTGAGCGCCCACTTCGCAAAATGAGAAAACAGTGCATGAGACAAGCTTTAAATATACCCATAGAATGCCACAAAACACGTTTTGAGCCGTTTTTTTGCTTAGTGTAGGTCTACTATGCTTGAAACCATGAAAACCGATTCTAGGCGGTTTAAGACAATGTGCATGATGTGAGCACTCACTTCAAAAACACTATCAAAAAAACCCGCATATTGCAGCGGGAATTTTTAGTAATGCTTTAAATGCTATCGATCAAAACCCAAAATTCCTCGATATAGCAGCATTTATGCATTTTGGAATTGTGCAGCGCATGACAGAAAATCATTCCAGCAACTATACAATCGATTTCCATTAGGGTTTGATCCTCGCTTGTTATAACACCCACAGTACCTTTTTTCATGCTGCTGGATCCTCAATTTCTAACCATTCCTCAATTTTCACTGTACCCTCGCACAATGTATTTCTAAGGCAATCGATTGCCAATTCTGCGTGATACTTATTGAATTCGGGAGAATTTAAATAAGCTTTAAAGGCAATTATTGCCCCAAATACTGTGTTTATTTCATTGATTCCCTCATAAACCATAAATTGATTTATGATTTTTGGGTGTCTTTTGTCTTTTGGTTTTCTAGTAATCATTTTTAGCCTTTTAATGTAATTCGTATGAAATAACGCTATCGGTCCAGCATTCCCGACAATCTAAGCAAGCCCCGTTTTGTGCTGGGGCTTTGCATGGTGAACCCATAGGGGTTTTTGTGTGGACGTTAGATGCTGTGATGCCTGGCACGTTTTGCAAGCTTGCGGGTATTTGTACGGGCTTGTCGGGGTACATTGCCGACAAGCGAACAATTAAATTTTTTGGAATGCTGTTTTTCCCATGCTTTGCAATAAAAGCTTTAATAATGTTGTATTCCCTAGTTGGCAGCCAGTGCATGGTTAAAAGGGTTTCCAGGCATACAGCAACAATTTTTTCAAAGTGTTCTAGGTTTTGTAAGTCCCCACTATCGTGCCAGCGAAAATATGGATCTTTTCCGATATGGGAAACCATGCCCGACACCCAAAATTCCCCGTTGATACTATCTAAGCGGGAAAATTGAGCGGGTTTAATGTTGTTCTCATACATTTTATAAAAGCCCTTATCCGCATAACACTTAGAGCATATAGAACCCTCAATTTTTGACATTTTGAACCCAGTAACGCAAGCTTCAGTGGGTAGGCTGTAGCTTTTACATGGCATTTTTGACGTTGACGTTAAAGATCCGCAAGCTATTGCAGCCTGGGTTTTTGTCATTGGGATAATTGGGATAATTTTCATGTAACACCTATTAAAAAAAGAAAAGAGAATTTTAGATTGTGCAACACCCACAGCATGGGGCATCGATGCATCGGCCTTTTGTATTCCTATAGAACGTATTGGGGCCGTTTTCACCAAAAAATGTGATTGTGTCGCTATCGGGTTCAAGTACAGCCCGTTTTGTGGCTGTATCGAATAAGATCCAATCCCCGACATTTATCACAGCCTGGGATTGTGAACACCTAGAACGGAATTTTGAGCGCATTTTTTTAAGCATCATGCGGCCTTTTTACAATGCATTCTGAGGATATATAACGGAATTCTGGATTTTCTCTCACCCAGGCCCTAGCCCGTGATTTGCTATCAAAACGGGTAAAAAAACCCTGTTTTTCGTCATAAGCTACTATCCAACCAAATTGATTAAATTGTAATTTCATGGTTTGCCCCTTATTTAACTAGAACGTCAAAATACGCAAGCATGAGAGCCAGCGCAGCACAAAAGAGAATGATTCCAAAAATTGATTGAAGGATAATAGATTTCATTTCACCAGCTCCATTGTGTTTTGTGAGTTGAAGCAAGTGATATCAAACCCTAGGGCTTGAATGTCCTTAAGGGCTTGCGATGATAGGGTTTTGGTTCCTGCTATCCGTGCGAATAGCTTTGCAGCCTGGCACGCAGGGTATGCGACTGTATTTCCGTACTGGGTACGAATTTCAATAGTTATTGTTTTCATGCTTTTCCCCTTATGCGATAAATTCGGGGTTTGTAGTCACGCCATGCGCTACAGCAACAGCCATGATCTCATTCTGGCTTTTAGTAGTCCTAGCAGCACGGATAAGGCTAGAGAGCGCACGGGCTAAGTAGTCTTTGCCTAGGCCAGCCTCACTATATTGGATTGATCTAGCGATTTCTTTTGATTCGGATTTGGTCATTGTGAACACCTATTAAGTTGATACATTCCGATTGAATGTGCATTTATGATAGCAAAAGAAAAGAGAAAAACACTAGGTGAAAACCCTAGGTTTAGATACTTTAAACCCTTAAGGGTAAACCCTAATATGCTTTGATTCTGTAGCTACAATTAAGAAAAGAAAACAAGGGCCAACCCATAACAAGGGATTCAATTGTCATAAGGGATAGATAAGGGGATTAGATAGGATACATAAGGGGATAGGGTAAGAGCTGGGTTATGGATAGCATAGACCTAGAAACCTAATGAGGAACCTTTCACACACTGACAAACACAAACCCATTGCGCTAGTGAGACAAACTATGCAAAAAGCGCATAACCTTGTAAATGAGAATCATTCGCATCTAGATCAAACACTGTACAGATACACAGTAGGGTTTACCCTATTAGGGTTTCTACCTAGGGGTTTATCCTTAAGGGTTAGTACGTAAGGGTAGGGTTTACCCCCCCATGTGTAAATCGGAGGGGGTGCTGTGGCAGGGGACATAAACACCTATCGATCTATAGTTAATGGCTAGACCCCCCTACCCCCACCCCTTAAAAATAAAGACCATCCCTTAAAAATTTTTTGTTATAGTTGAGTTTTGATTTTGTGGATACGAAATGAAGATAAAGATCTATACCAACACCTCTGAGAAGATTGCTGAGTTGAGTGAGATAACGTCAGAGAATCAACAGGGTTATGCTAAGAAGCATGGATATGAGTGGGGTAGTTGTTACTTTGACTACGCTAGATTCAATGATGTCATTTTGGACAACATGAGGGATATGAGGGAGCAGTTATCCCGTGTAGATGTACTGATGACAGTGGGTGCTGATGTGATGTTTACCAACTGGAAGATAAAGATTGAGGATATTCTGGTTGATGGGGACTGTGTTGTTATAGCGAGGGAGAGGACAGGATGGTGGCCTGTTAACAATGATGTGATGCTGTGGGTTAATCGTCCTGAGACATTTAGGGTGATAGACCAGATGATTGAGGACTATGATATTTGGAAGCAGTATATCTGGAGAACTCAGCAGCATATTTGGAATATGAAGCAAGAACTTGATTGGGCTGATAAGGCTATTCGGATAGTTGAGGCTGAAGTAATGAATCAGAGTATGAAGAGGTGGCAGATTGGTGAGTTTATTGTCCACTTCTATGGGATGTCTATTGAAGAGAAGATAAAGAATGCTTATGCAATGGCGGCATTATTTCCTGATGGGATGCCTGTGTTTAAGATAAATAATGAAGACGCATTGCCTAATGTTGTTGAATAAGGAGAAAAATATGGCTGGTTTCCCAATGAGAAGAGCGTTAGAAAAGAAGATAGAAAGCCTAGGAGGGATAGAGTTCGTTACCGCACATATCTCTCAGGGAATGACTATTGGACGCTTGGCAGAGTTTATAGAGTGTTCTAGGCCAATGTTGTCTTTCTGGATCAACCATACGGATGAGAGAAGGGATGCGGTCCTCGCAGCACGTAAGCTAAAGGCTGAGAAACTGGCAGAAGAAGCCCTAGAGATTGCTGATGAGGCTGATGAGACTTCTAACTCAGGAGTTAATAAAGCAAGACTACAAGTAGATACCCGTAAGTGGATGGCCTCCAAGTTAGACCCTGAGAACTACGGAGACACTGCTAAAACCCAAGTTAATATCAGTCTGGGTGATCTACACCTCCAAGCCTTAAAGCACATGGGTAAGGCTGAAGTAGTCGAAACATTGGAAAACAATGGCTCATAATCCTTTTATTGAGTTTATTACACTTTATAGGGGTGATCCTAACAAGTTTGTTAGAGAAGTCTTGGGAGTAGAACCTGATGATTGGCAGAAAGACTTTCTTAACGCTGTCGCTACTGGTGAGCGAAAGATATCCATCCGTTCTGGTCACGGGGTGGGTAAGTCGACTACCGCTTCTTGGGCAATGCTATGGTTCCTGTTGACTAGATACCCCGTTAAAGTCGTGGTTACTGCGCCTACTTCTGCCCAACTGTATGACGCTTTGTTTGCCGAGCTAAAGAGATGGGTCAAAGAACTACCCAAACCTATCCAAGACCTGCTTGATGTCAAACAAGAGAGGATAGAACTCAAGGCTTCCTCTACCGAGGCTTTTATCTCTGCAAGGACATCTCGTGCTGAACAACCCGAAGCCTTACAGGGTGTCCACTCTGATAACGTCATGCTAGTAGCAGATGAGGCTTCTGGTGTGCCAGAGGCAGTATTCGAGGCTGCTGCTGGTTCTATGTCAGGACATAATGCTCTAACCATCCTATTGGGCAATCCAGTTAGGTCTTCTGGCTTCTTCTTTGACACCCATAATCGACTCAAAGATGAGTGGTGGACTAGACGGGTATCCTGTATTGACTCCACTCGGGTCAGTAAAGAGTACGTTGACGACATGAAATCCCGCTATGGCGAGGAAAGTAATGCTTTTAGAATCAGGGTTCTGGGTGAATTCCCAAGGAGTGATGATGACACGATTATCCCAATGGAACTACTGGAGTCTGCTAAACATCGAGACACAAGAGCTTACGAAGACGCTCCGATTGTTTGGGGATTGGACGTTGCTCGGTTTGGCTCTGACTCGTCAGTTCTGTGTAAGCGTCAATCCAATGTGGTTCATACACTAGAGCGTTGGAGAAACCTAGACCTGATGCAATTAACAGGTGCAGTGGTTGCTCAGTATGAAGCTTGTGACCATAAGACCCGTCCCACAGAGATTCTGGTTGACTCTATTGGCCTCGGAGCTGGTGTTGTTGACAGACTAAGAGAGCTAAAACTACCCGCCCGTGGTATTAACGTGTCAGAAAGCCCCGCTATGGGTGGGACTTATTTGAATCTAAGAGCTGAGTTATGGCATAAAACCAAGGCCTGGCTTGAGAAACGGGACTGCAAAATACCCAATAATGAGGATTTCATTGCTGAATTGGCTACTGTCAGGTACACCTTTACCTCGAATGGGAAGATAAAGATTGAATCTAAGGACGATATTAGAAGGCGTGGACTTAAATCTCCTGACATGGCTGATGCTTTTGTCTTGACATTTGCCTCAGATGCCGCCACTATCTCTTGGGGGTCTAACAATTCTTGGGGAAAGCCGATTAAAAGGTTGATCCGAGGATTGGTCTGATTGCCGTTGCCATTTAGAGCTACCTTAAGCAAGTAGCTCTTTTTTTTATTACCACAGTATGGTAGTATTGACAAACCTATATTGGAGATTCCTATGAATATGGATGATGCTGCCAACAAGATTGGCAAAGTAATGGGTGAATACAAGCGTGGCAAGCTCAAGTCTTCCTCTGGTCAGAAGGTTAAATCCCGTGACCAAGCCGTTGCTATCGCAATGAGCGAGTCTCGTGCTATGCCTAAACGTGGTGGTAGAACTGCAACTAATCGGAGCAAGAAATGAAACCTGGACTCTATGCCAACATTAATGCCAAACAAGAACGTATTAAAGCTGGCTCTAAAGAAAAGATGCGCAAGCCTGGTACTAAAGGCGCACCGACTGCTAAAGACTTTAAGCAAGCGGCTAAGACTGCTAAGAAAAAATGAGTGCAGCGTGGACCAGAAAAGAAGGGCAAAACCCTAAAGGCGGGTTAAATGCTAAAGGTCGTGCTAGTTTAAAAGCACAAGGCCAAGATATTAAAGCCCCTGTTAAATCTGGAGACAACCCACGTAGAGCTAGTTTTCTTGCAAGGATGGCGGGAAACGATGGTCCTGAATACAAAGATGGAAAACCAACTCGATTGCTTCTAAGCCTTCAAGCATGGGGTGCAAGCAGTAAATCAGATGCTAGAGCAAAGGCTAAAGCTATATCAGCTAGGAATAAAAAATGAAATGCCCTATCGCCACTTATGACATCAAGGTCAACCTAAAAGCCCGTGATTGGGCATTTAAGAATGTAGGTTATGGTCCTGCTAACCCAGAGGAAGACAATGTAGACTTCTGGATGAAAAGAGCAGATGAGTGGCAAACAGATGTTGAAGAAGCCCAGACCATGCGCTGTGGTAATTGCGCTGCCTTTATCCAGACCCCTGAGATGGAAGCCTGTATCCTAAAAGGTATAGATGAAGAGACTGATGGCTATGCCAAAGACGTACAGGGTGCGGCTAATCTAGGCTATTGCGAACTATTTGACTTTAAGTGTGCAGGTAATCGTACCTGTTCAGCATGGTTATCTGGCGGTCCTATCACAAAGAAAATGACCAAGAGTCAATCTAATATGTTGATGATGGCTAAGACTGAATACGACATGAAAGAAGAGGACTAAATGCCAGCATGGTTATCAGCATTATTTGATTCGTTTGGTCCCGAAGCAGTTGGCGGTTCTGAAGCCGTAATGAGTGGCGGTGCTGCTCCAGTATCTATTGGTCAACAAGCCAGTAATGCTGTGGGTGGGATGATTTCTCCACAAATTCAACCTTATCAAAATTTTTACAATACAGCTATGAATCCAAATGCAAGTATGGCTGATACTGCTAGAAGTGGCTTCCAACTAGCATTTAACCCCAATGAAGATGAAAAAAATCTTGGCTTTAAACAAATGCCTAATGCCTATGGTGGTATGGCTAGCAATTACGTTGGCGGCATCCCTTCTCTATTACAAAATACTAATTCTGGAATCCTCCCTTATATTGGTTCTAGATAAGGAAATATATGATTAACGAAAACCCAATGTTGATGGCTGAAACCTTAGAGGGTGAGATGCAAGAAGATGAGGTAATGTCAGAAGATGAACTTCAAGGCGTTATTTCTGCTGAAATAAATGATGCTATTTCTTTCATAGATATTGACATTGGTGGTAATCGTGCATTAGCCACTGAATACTACTATGGTCAACCCTTTGGTGATGAAGAAGAAGGTCGCTCACAAGTAGTATCAATGGATGTCCGTGATACTGTTCAAGGTATCCTGCCTAGTTTGATGCGTATCTTCTTTGGTCCAGAGCGTGTAGTTGAGTTCACTCCTCAAGGACCAGAAGATGTAGCTAATTCTGAACAAGCTACTGACTATGTAGACTTTATTTTTAAGCGAGATAACCCAGGCTTTAAGATCCTCCACTCTGCCTTCAAAGATGCTTTAGTCCGTAAGTGCGGAATTATCAAATACTGGTGGGATGAGTCTGTAGAAGTTAAAGCTGAATCATTTTCTATGCTTGATGAACAAAGCATGATGATGTTGACAGAAGATCCAGATGTTGAGATCTCTGCAGTGCGTGAGTATCCAGTGCCTGGCACTGAGCCAATGAATCAGGCTCAAGGGATTATGACTCCACCTCCGATGATGTACGATGTGGAAATCAAGCGAAGAATTAAATCTGGTAAGGTAAAAGTTGAAGCGATACCTCCAGAAGAATTTTTGATTGACCGCAGAGCTAAGTCTATTGAGGATGCTACTTTTGTAGGCCATCGCACAATGAAGACAGTTTCTGATCTAGTCGCTATGGGTTATGACTACGATGAGATGGTTGAAGTTGCTGGCAATGGTAATGACTTTGACAACAATCAAGAGTACATAGCCCGTAATCCATTTGCCGTTATTAGCACTGCAAACAATGGTGATCCATCTAGCAAGAGTGTTTTATATATTGAAGGCTATTTAAAGGTAGACTTTGATGGCGATGGCATTGCTGAAATGCGTAGAGTCTGTACTGTTGGTACTGATAACAAAGTTCTACGTAACGAAATTGTTGATGATAGACAGTTTGCTGACTTCTGTCCTGACCCAGAACCCCATACCTTTTTTGGTATGTGTCCTGCTGACGTAGTGATGGATATTCAGCGTATCAAGTCTAATGTCCAACGTGGCATTTTAGACTCTTTGGCTCAAGCTATCCACCCACGTACAGCCATCGTTGAAGGACAGGCCAACATGGAAGATGTGTTGAATACTGAAGTTGGTGCTGTTATTCGTATGAGAGCACCAGGCATGGTTCAGCCATTTACTACTCCATTTGTTGGACAAGCTGCCTTTCCAATGCTTGACTACTTGGACGACATTAAACAGACCCGTACAGGCATTTCAAAGGCCGCTGCAGGGTTAGATGCAGATGCTCTACAAAGCACTACCAAAGCCGCAGTATCAGCAACAGTCAATGCCGCCCATCAGCACATTGAAATGATTGCCCGTATCTTTGCGGAAACTGGTTTGCGTAAATTGTTTAGTGGCATCTTGAAGTTGGTTGTTGAGAATCAAGACCGAGCAAGAATGGTTCGTTTGCGTAATAAATTCGTGCCAATTGACCCCCGTTCTTGGGACTCTAAGATGGACGTAACAGTCAATGTTGGTGTTGGTGATGGCACTATTGAAGACCGAATCAATATCTTGAATCAGGTTGCAATGCGTCAAGAAATGCTGATTGAGAAAACAGGTCCTAATAATCCTGTTGTAACAATACCACAGTACACCAATACTTTAACCAAGATGTTGCAACTGGCTGGAATCAAGGATTCGCAGAACTACTTTAACCAGTTACCTGCTGACTTTCAGATGCCACCCCCAGAGGCTCCAAAGCCTACACCAGAGGAAACATTGGCTCAAGTGCAGGCTCAAGCTATTCAAGCTGATATTCAAAAGAAAGCCGCTGAACTGCAATTAGATCGTGAAAAAATGATTATGTCTGATGACAGAGAACGTGATCGTATTGAGCAAGATGGTATTTTGCGTAGATATGAGCTAGAATTGAAATATGGTGTACAAATTCAAAGTGCGGAAATTGATGCCGCAATGAATCGTGACCGAGAACTAATCCGTCAACAGGCTGCAATGAATCAGACGCAAGTCCCTCAACAGCCCCAACCAATGATGTAAATGGACGATCTAGAAATTAACCTCGCAAGAGGAGACAGAGCTAAGTTACTTTTAGAAGATGAACTTCTAAATGAAATGCTTAAGCGAATAGAAGATGACTGTTATCGTGAGATTCGTTCTTCCAAACTAATGGAAGGACCAGTTAGAGAGCAAGCTTACTTGCTTCTGACAACAGTTGATATTCTCAGAGCTAAGTTACGTTCTGTTATGGATACGGGCAAGATGGCAGAAGTTGCCCTTGTTCGCAGACGGGGTAGACCCCCAAACAAATGATTGTTAAACTAAGAGGTAAATATGTCCGATAACGCAAGTGCAGTCGGTTCGATTACAGTAAACCAAGCAGCGCAAAGCTTTGCTTCCATGCTAGACAGCCAAGAGGGTGTTGACACTGGTGCAGAGGCGCAACCAGAGGAGGAGCAATCCGAATCTGAGTCTGAGGAAGTGGAACCTGCGGAATTGCAAGAAGAAGCAGGGGAAACTTCTGAGGAAGTAGGAAGCGAAGACGAAGAGTCCGAAGAAGAGGCTCCAAGGGATGAGAAGTTTATCGTCAAAGTTGATGGTAAAGAAATCGAAGTCCCAAAGGAAGAACTGATCCGAGGTTATCAACGTGAAGCTGACTACACACGGAAAACGCAGAAACTGGCAGAAGAGCGCAAGATTGTCGAGTCTGAGTTTCAGCAAGTACGTGGAGAGCGTGAACAATATTCACAGGTGTTGGGACAATTACAGCAGAAATTGCGTGAGTTTGAGCCGCAAGAGCCTGATTGGAACCGATTAGAAGTTGAAGACCCAACTGAATATGCCCGTCAATGGACATCACATCAGCGTAGGCAACAACAAAGATATGCGGTTCAAGCAGAGCAAGAGCGTATCAACCAAATGCGACAAGTTGATAACCAAAAGTACATACAAGCTACTTTAGCGCAGGAAACTGCAATATTGAAAGAGAAAATTCCTGAGTGGAGTTCTCCAGAAAAAGCTAAAGCAGAAGGTAGGGCTTTGTTGGAATATGGTCAGAATTTGGGCTTTACCGAGCAGGAGCTGAATACTATCTCTGATTCACGGGCATTACTAGCACTCCACAAAGCGTGGAAGTATGACCAGTTGATGAGCAAGCGTCCAGAATTCCAAGCGAAGATTAAGAAAGCACCAAAGATGGTCAGTTCTGGTTCAGCAGGTAGCGTAAGTTCTAAGTCGAGTGATTTAAATAACGCAAAAAAACGTCTTGCACAAACTGGAAGCGTCAGAGATGCCGCATCCCTTTTCGAGAAATTTATTTAAGGACCTATCATGGCTGCTATTACAAACACGTACACCCGATTTGACGCTAAAGGCGTTCGGGAAGATCTTTCGAATGTTATCTATCAGATTTCACCAGAAGAAACTCCATTTATGAGTAACATTGGTCGTGAAAACGTATCCAATACATTCTTTGAATGGCAAACAGATGACCTGGCTGCTGCCAGCACAACCAATGCACAGATTGAAGGCGATGACATCACTTCTTTCACAGCAGTTACAGCTACAGTTCGTTTGGGCAACTACACCCAGATTAGCCGTAAGGATGTAATTATTGCTGGTACTTTGGAAGCTGTTGACAAGGCAGGTCGTCGCTCAGAATTGAGCTACCAAATGGCTAAAAAATCTGCGGAAATTAAGCGTGATATGTGTTCCACAATGTTGGCTAACCAAGCCGCCACTGCTGGTTCTACATCTGCTGCCCGTAAGACTGCTGGCTTGTTGGCCTTCTTGAAGACCAATACAAACGAAGGTACTGGTGGTGGTGATCCTTCATACACTACTATCCCTGATGCGGCTCGTACAGATGCCACAACAACTAACTTGCGTTCATTCAGCGAAGCATTGCTGAAAGACGTAATTCAGAAGGTGTGGACAGAAGGTGGCTCACCAACTATCGTTATGGCTGGTCCTGTTAACAAGCAGAACTTGTCTAAGATGGCTGGTATCGCTTCTAGCCGTTTCAACATCAATGGTGGTGCTAAACCCGCTACTTTGATTGGCGCAGCAGATATTTATGTTTCCGATTTCGGTAACGTGAGTATTGTTCCTAACCGCTTCCAACGTGAGCGTGATGTTTTCGTGCTTGATCCTGAGTACGCATCAGTTGCTTATCTGCGTCCCTTCCAGACAGTTGAACTGGCTAAGACAGGTGATGCCGAGAAGCGTATGCTCTTGTGTGAGTGGGGCTTGAAGATCAAGAATGAGAAAGCTCATGGCGCAGTCTATGACATGAACTCAACAATTCAGACCTAATCTGAAGACAAAAGGGTGGGCTAATAACCCACCCTTTTTTTATATGCACACAAAACTATTTGACATAAATACTGAAACTGGTACTCGCAAGATGTGGCATTACGATGCCGAGAAAGACGAAGCTACCATTGAGACAATTATTGATGCGACTCAGATAGTCTCTGATAACAAAGACAGATTTAATTCATTTGATGAGAAAGCCAATTGGAAGGGTGATATGCACCATGTTGCATCCATTCCTATGGCATTGTTTTATCAGATGAAAGCCGAAGGCAAACTTGATGACCAAGCTTACATGAAGCGTTGGTTAAATGACCCTGATAATCGTGCATTTCGCACAAGACCTGGAGAAGTTTAATGGATAGTAAGACCATTGGAATTTTGGTTCCAACACGGGATTTTGTTAACTCTGGATTTGCTTTTGATTTAGCTAGGCTAGTTGGATTTACTGTAGGTACAACAAATCATAAAGTAGTGATTTACACTAGTTCTGGCACTTTGTTGTCAGCACAACGTCAGGATTTGGCTAGGGATGCTATTGCGGCTGAGTGTACCCATACCCTGTGGTTAGATAGCGATATGAGGTTTCCAAAAGATTCTATCGTTCGCTTACTGAAACACGATACAGGTATTGTCTGTGGAAACTATGCCAAACGTAGATTTCCAACTGAGCCTATTGCGGTAAAGAAAAATACCCCAGATATGGATGCAACATTTATCAATCGGGTATATACTGACGATGATTCAACAGGACTTGTTGACGTAGACTACTGCGGGATGGGCGTAATGCTTGTCAAATCCGAAGTCTATAAATCTATGGAATATCCTTGGTTTGCTATCCCTTGGGTTCCCGCTGCGGAAGACTACATTGGTGAAGATGTATGGTTTTGCCGTAGAGCTGCCCAGAATGGGCATAAAACATATGTGGATCAAGATCTTTCTAAAGAGATCTTCCATATTGGAACATTTGAGTTCAAACATGAGCATACACTAGCGTGTAGGGATGTAGAAAATGGCACTTGATACCTTTAGTGGATTGAAGACAACGATTGCTGATTATTTGAATCGGGATGACCTGACTTCTATTATTCCTAGCTTTATTACCTTGGCAGAAGCAAAATTTAATCGTAAATTGCGTGTTCGTCAGATGGTAAAAAGGTCTAATGCCACTATAGATACTCAATATTTTTCCTTTCCTTCAGACTTCCTACAGGCTAAAGAATTCCAACTAAATACAAATCCAATTACTTATTTGCAGTATGTCACTCAAAATCAAGGTGACTATGGTTCTGCTAACCAATTTGTTTCTACTGGTAAACCACTGTACTACACAATTATTGGAACTCAACTTGAGGTGATTCCAACTCCCGATACTGGATATAGTGGAGAACTTACCTATTATGGTAAGATTACTGCGTTGAGTGACTCAAACACAAGCAACTGGCTGTTAGTTTATGCCCCAGACTTGTACTTATATGGTGCGCTATTAGAGGCTTCACCATATTTGAAAGACGATGAACGTCTAGCCGTGTGGAGTTCGTTATATACAAATTCCTTGGGCGACATAGAGGTGGCAGATCAAAGGGCTTCTGTCTCTTCTACACCAATTGTTCGTGCCCGATCTTTAGGGTAAAAAATGTCATCTTTTAGCGATTACACAGAAAATCTAGTTCTTACTTGGTTGTTTACAACAAGTACAGCAACCCGCCCAACTGCTTGGTATGTTGGATTGTTTACTGCCGCACCTAGTGACACTGGTGGTGGTACTGAAGTATCTGGAAGTGGTTATGCCCGTGTAGTTACTGGAACAATCTCTGGTTCTGGCACTGCAACCACATTTACAAATGCCGCTGCAATTGAATTTGCTGCTGCCTCTGGTGGCAATTGGGGTTCAATTGGTTGGGCAGGTATATTTGATGCTTCTACTGGTGGAAATCTATTGGCCTGGGCACCATTGACAACAGCACGAACAATCAATGATGGTGATATTTTCCGTATTCCTGCATCAAGTCTGACAATTACATTGACATAACATGGCTGCCTATGGTTCTGGCTATTACGGAGGGGGTAAATATTCCTATGGAGTAACCCTTGGTGCTGCCAGTATTGTTGATGCAAGTAGTGTTGCAATTTCTGGAAGACGTGTTGCAATAGGCGCAGTTGCCATTTCTGACACTAGTTCATTAGTTGTCAATGGAGTTAGGATTGCATTTGCTTCAATGACTGTAGCAGATAACTCAACAATTGTTTGCAATGCAGTAGTAGTTAAGAATAATAGTTTTGGATTCTCTGAAGATAGCAATATAACAGTCAATGGCGTAAGAGTTTATCTTGGATATGTTGATTATTTGTGTACTTCAAACTTGCAAATTAACGCCAGATTAAAATGGGCTACTGAAGCTGACCAATCAGAAACATGGGATGCAATTAGTGACAACAGTGAAAGCTGGTCACCGATTGCTGATAATAGTGAATCTTGGCAAATTGCCGCATGAGGTGAAAAATGGCTGATACAACAACCACAAACTTAGCATTAACAAAACCAGAGGTTGGTGCATCCACTGACACATGGGGCACAAAGATCAATACTGATCTGGACACCATTGACGCATTGTTTGATACTGGTCCATTGCTCAAAGTGACTAAGGGTGGCACTGGTGTTGGCACATCAACTGGATCTGGCAATAATGTGTTGGCAACATCGCCAACATTAGTAACTCCTATTATTGATAACCCAAAACTAGGTTACACCACAACTGCTACAGCAGCAGGAACTACAACTCTTACAGTATCAAGCAATCACCAACAACTCTTTACTGGTACAACAACCCAGACAATTGTCTTGCCAGTGACAAGCACTTTGGTTTTGGGTATGGGTTATTCAATTGAGAATAATTCAACTGGTGTTTTGACAGTTCAGTCTAGTGGTTTGAACTCAATCACCACAATTCCTGCTGGTGTGACAACTCTTTTTACTTGCATTTTGACAAGTGGAACAACTGCTGCATCTTGGGACTATGACCAAGTTGGATTTGCAACAATCACAGGAACTGGCTCTGCTGTATTAGCAACATCACCTACCCTAGTGACTCCAATTCTTGGTACACCCACAAGCGGTACTTTAACCAATGCAACTGGATTGCCCCTTACAACTGGCGTAACAGGCACGCTTCCAGTAGCCAATGGCGGTACTGGACTAACAACAACTCCTGCTAATGGTGCTTTGGATATTGGTAATGGAACAGGCTTTACTCGTGGAACTTTGACTGCGGGAACAGGAATTTCAATTACTAATGGTGCGGGTTCAATAAGTATTGCCTCAACTTTATCAGGAAGCCAATGGACAACTAATGGAACAAGTATTTACTACAACACGGGCAATGTTGGTATTAACGTAACTTCACCCGATACAAAACTTCATGTTGTTGGAGATGTAAAAGTAGTAGGAAGTAGTCCAACTTATCCATCAATTACGATGGTAGATTCCACTACTAGTGGAAGCACTTGGGCACTTTTTTCTGGTTATCCTGCTCTTGGTGATTTTACAATTAGAGAGTCTGGTGTAGCTGATAGGTTAGTATTTAAGAAAACTTCTGGTAATGCAGTTTTTAGCTCAAACATTGGTATTGGCGGTACAACGCCAACTACATCAGGCACAGGTATCACATTCCCCGCAACTCAATCAGCATCATCAAACGCTAATACGCTAGATGACTATGAAGAAGGTACTTTTACACCATCACTAGGTGGTACTGCTACTTACAATACACAAAATGGGTATTACACAAAAATAGGTAGATTAGTACATTGTCAAATTGAGGTAGATGTTGCACTAATTGGAACTGGCTCAGTTACAACTGTTAGTGGGTTTCCTTTTAGTGCTGTTGTTAATTGTGGCGGCTTTACAATATATTGGAATAATGTATATGCGGCGTACACAACTATATTGCCATTTATGGGTAGTAATGATTGCCACTTTGAAACAACAAATGCCGCTGTAACTGGAGTTACTGATACTAATAATATTTTTAAAAATGGCGCACGAATTATTTTTACAGTTATTTATCACACATCTTAATTACATTGGATTGATGTAGTCGGACACTAACCTAAAGGAAAATCATGTCACTTACAAAAACCACAGTTGTTGACCAAATTCTTGTTCAAGAGAATGGCACAGTGCTTTATCGTGAAGCAACACGCATCATGGAAGACGGCAACCAAATCAGCCAAACCTACCATCGGTCAAGCCTCACACCCGCACAAGACCTGACAGGCGTTCCAGCCAATGTTGTTGCTATCTGCAATGCGGCTTGGACTCCTGCAGTTATTGCAGCTTATCAAGCGGCACAGGCTGCGGCTGAAGCGGCACGAAATGCCTAATCATGGAAAACGAAGTCACCCATAAGCAAATCTACGATAGGCTGGTTGAAGTTGAAACCAAGGTAGATAGCATAGACAAGAACACTAAAGGGCTTGTAGAGGCTTTTGATGCCTTGCAGGGTGCTTTTAAAGTCTTGGGATGGATTGCTTCTGCTGCCAAACCTATTCTGTGGGTGGCGGGTCTAATCATGGCTGCTGGTGCTGTTTGGCAGACTTGGCTTAAAAAGTAATGGCTAATGTAAAGCAACAACTTGAAATCCCTGCTGTACCATCTTTGGGTACGTCAGGAATTGTTTATTCTGAGAATATTCAGAATCAAAACAATGGACTTTTGAGGTTGTTTTTTACAAAGTTAGTTAATTCAATACAGTCTGTTATTGGCCCAAGTGGTGGTAAGTTTTTGAATAATCCACATGGTGCTTTCCAAGACTCAACAGATCAAGTAGCTGCCAACACAACAACAGCCTATGCGGTCACATTTAATACTACAGACTTTTCAAATGGTGTAACCATTGCAAACAGTAGCCGAATTACTGTGTCAGACGCTGGAATCTGGAACTTGCAGTTTTCTATTCAGTTTACAAATACAACAAATGCTTCTCAGGATGTGGATGTCTGGTTTCGGGTCAATGGCACAAATGTAACAAATTCAAACAGCCGATTTGGTTTTGCACCTAGAAAAGGTGTTGGAGATCCATTCCATATCATTGCTGCCATGAACTACTTTGCGAGCTTAAATGCCACAGACTATATTGAGATCATGTGGAGGCCAACTGATGTCGGTGTCACTATTGAGCAATATGCCGCAGGAACAAGCCCTACTAGACCAGCAGTTCCATCAGCTATTGTTACAATGAGCTTTGTGTCTAACCTACCTAGGTAATAGAATAAAGATATGGCTTACATTCCACTACAAATTCCTCCAGGCGTATACAAAAATGGGACTGAATATCAGTCTAAAGGCCGTTGGAATGGCTCAAATTTGGTACGTTGGTATCAGAACACTATCCGTCCAATTGGTGGATGGCGTAAACGCTCGTCAACTCAATTATCTGGCTCTGCCAGAGGCTTAATTGCTTGGCGTGATAACGCTAATGTTCGTTGGACAGTAGTTGGTACTCATTCAAAACTTTATGCAATGAATGAAGGTGGAGTAGCATTTGATATTACTCCTGCAACATTTACTGTTGGCATTGCTGATGCAGATACCAAGTTAGGTTATGGTTATGGTGCTTATGGCTCTGCTGCCTATGGTGTTGCTAGACCTGACTCTGGCTCTTACATCCCTGCGACTACTTGGAGTTTAGATACTTGGGGTGAATATTTAGTAGGTTGCTCAAATGCTGATGGAAAGCTTCTTGAGTGGCAATTAAATACTGGCTCTGATGCTGTTGCACTTACTAATGCACCAACTAGCTGTACTAGTTTGATTGTTACTCAAGAACGATTCTTATTTGCATTGGGTGCGGGTGGAAATCCTCGTAAGATTCAATGGTCTGACCAAGAAAACAATACTGTATGGACTCCTGCTGCTACAAATCAAGCTGGTGACTTTGAGTTAACCACTACTGGATCTTTGCAATGCGCTAAACGCATCCGTGGATCTACAATTATATTTACTGATGTAGATGTACATACTGCTACATACATTGGCCCACCATTTATTTATAGTATTGATCGTGTTGGTACTGGTTGTGGAGTTATTTCCCGTCAAGCAGTAGCAGCTACCGATAATTCATGTATTTGGATGTCAAAGTCAGGTTTCTGGTTGTTTGATGGCTTTGTTAAACCTTTGTCGTGTGATGTTGGTGATTACATATTTAATAACATTAACTATCAGCAAGCATCTAAAGTTTATTGTGTACATAACTCATCTTATGGCGAGATTTGGTGGTTCTACCCAAGTTCTAGCTCAACTGAAGTAGATTCCTACGTTTCTTACAATTATCGTGAGAATCATTGGGCTATTGGGACTTTGGCTCGTACTTGCGGTACTGATCGTGGGGTTTTTGTTAATCCAATTATGGTTTCTTCAGATGGATACGTCTATGAGCATGAAGTTGGATTTAACTATGACTCACAGACATTGTTTGCTGAGTCTGGACCAGTAGAGATAGGCGTTGGAGATAGAACTATGAGTCTGACAGGATTAGTTCCTGATGAGAATACGGCTGGTGATGTACAAGTTAAATTCAGCACTAAATTCTATCCAAATTCTACTGAATACAACTATGGACCATATTCAATGTCTAGTCCTACTTCAGTACGTATAAGCGGAAGACAAGTAGCGACAAAGATTGAGGGTGTTAGATTAGCTGATTGGCGAGTTGGTGTTATTAGATTTGATGGGAAACCTGGCAGTTTGAGATGATTGACTATGAAAAGTACAAGATTAATGGTGAACTACCATTATGGGCTGTATCTTTTCAAAAAGTAGAGAAAATACTTCAACCTGCTTTAGAATACGATAACACTCATAATATGCAGGACGTAGCCGACTGTATAGACAGTTGTACGATGCAATTATGGCCTGGAGTTAATAGCGCAGTAGTAACTCAGGTTCAAAACTTTCCAAGAATGAAGGTTTTGCACATATTTTTGGCTTCTGGTGATCTAGTAGAACTAGAGACATTCACCCCCCATATTCAGAAGTTCGCTGAAGACATGGGATGCCACAAGATCACCTTAACAGGACGTAGAGGCTGGTCAAGAACTTTTGTATCTAAATTTAACATGAAGCCAACACATTATTGGCTATCTACGGAGGTGTAATTATGTCTGGTGGTTCAAGTCAACAAACAGCGCAGCTTGACCCTGCATTGCGTGACGCTTATTTAAAAAATGTAGAAAGCGCACAAGGAGTTGCAGGTAATCTGCAGGCTCGTCAGTTTTCAGGTTTTAACCCAGACCAGCAACAATCATTTGAATTAAATAGATTGTATAGTAGCCCATTAAGCGCACCAACAATGTATGCAACTGATGCCGCTAATCTGCTTAAACAAGGTTCTCAATACGTACCACAAAATGTTAATTACCAAGCTTATGGCGGTGCTACTGTTGACCCTGCGGCTTTGGCTGCTCAACAAGGTTATACAGCACAAACTGGCGTAGGTGCTAGTGCAGGTGCGGCTCAACAAGCAGGATCTCAAGGTTATACCGCAGCACAATTTGCTGGCGCACAAGCAGGTCCTGCTTCCTTGGCGCAAGGTTTGGGCTACACATCCCGTGAATTTGCTGGTGTATCTGCAGGTGATGCAGAAAGAGCACAAGCCGCTGCTTTAGCCCGTGGGGATATTCGGGATGTCTCTGCCCAACAACTTACCGCAGAGCGTGTTGCCGCTGAAAGAGTTGCCGCCCAACAAGCCGCTGCTGCACAAGCCGCACGTAGTGGTGCAAGGGATGTATCTGCTACTGGCGTAACAGGCGCACAAGTTACTTCTGAGGCTTTGGGACAGATTGCCCCACAAGCTCGTCAGAATGTTCGTGATGTTCAAGCTGCATCATTTTTAAATCAGAATATTCAGCAGTATATGAACCCATATACTCAAGCTGTTACTCAACAAAGTTTGCAAGATTTAGAGCGTTCACGACAGTTACAACAACAACAAACTGCGGCTCAAGCAACTGCCGCTAAAGCGTATGGTGGATCTCGTCAGGGTGTTGCTGAAGCTGAGACTAATCGTGCCTTTGGAGAAAATGCCGCACGTTTGGTTGCCCAACAAAATGCTGCTGCATACACTGCTGCCCAACAAGCTTCTGAGGCTGATATTGCTCGTCAAATGCAAGCACAGCAACTTAATCAAGCTCAAGATGCCGCCACTACTCAGCAAGCACTACAACTGGCTGGTCAGTTTGGTTTGGCTAATCAAGACGCAAACTTACGTGCGGCTTTAGCTAACCAAGGTGTGGACACACAGTATGGTTTGAGTAATGCTCAATTGCAACAACAAGCAACTTTGGCTAATCAAGATGCGGCTTTACGTGCTTCTCTTGCAAATCAATCTACTGGTTTACAGGCACAACAGTTAAATCAGGCTTCTGCTTTGCAAGCTGGACAAGCTAATCAAGATGCCGCATTGAGAGCCGCCCTTGCAAATCAGGGGGTTGACTTAAGTGTTGGTCAACTAAATACGCAAAATACGCAACAAGCAAATCTTGCTAATCAAGCTGCCGCTAACCAGATGGCTCAATACAATGCAAGTAACTTGCAACAAGCAGGTTTGTCTTCTCAAGCTGCGGCTAACCAAGCCGCACAATTTGGTGCAGGTGCTCAAAACCAAGCTTCTTTGGCAAATGCTGCAGCGCAAAATGCACTGTCTCAGTTTAATGCAAGCAATCTGCAACAAGCAGGTCTTGCAAATGCTGGAGCCTTAAATCAAGCGGGACAATTTGGTGCTTCTGCGGCTAATACTGCGGCTTTGCAAAATGCGGCTGCTGGCAACCAGATGTCTCAGTTTAATGCTGGCAATCAGCAAGCAATGACATTGGCTAACCTTGCGGCTCAGAATCAAGCAGGTCAGTTTGGTGCTTCTGCATTTAATCAAGCAGGTTTAGCTAATCAAGCGGCTTTAAATGCTCGTGCTGCTCAACAAGCAGGATTGACTCAGCAAACTGGTTTAACAAATGCTCAGAACTTCTTGCAAGCTAATTTAGCTAACCAACAAGCAGGGTTGACTGCCAACCAACAAAGACTTACTGGTGGAAGCCAATTAGCTTCTGCAGCTACAAACTTGCAAAACTTGGGATTTGGTCAAGCCAATCAACTTGCTCAACAAGGTGCTATACAGCAGGGATTCTCTCAACAACAGTTGGATGCCATCCGCAATTTGCCATTGGAGCAACAACAGATCATCAACCAAGCATTGGGACTCAATGTGGGTGGTGGTTCTGGTACGCAATCTTCATCTACTTCACGCCAAGGTTTGCTTGGTTTGCTTGGTCTGTAAGGAGTCTATATGCCTTTTAATCTTGGTTTGCTGTCAGATGCAGCACTTACTGGTCTTAGTGAAGACGAAAAAAGTAGTCTTCAAAAGCAAGCTACTCAACAGTTTTTGCTTGGCTCTTTGTTAAGCAATGATCCTTCTATGGGATTGAAATCCGCTTACTCAGTACCAGAACAGTATTTGAGTGGTCAGAAGGCTATTGCTGATATGCAAGAGAAGAAGCGTCAGCGTGGTGAAGTTACTGGCTTTTTAGAAGAGTTTTCACCAACCCAACAACAAGCTCAATCTCAAGCACTTAATGCAAACCTTGGAAGACCAAGAATGGCATCTAGTCCATATGCTTTAGGAACTGCTTTGGGTTTGCCACAAGACAGGGTTGAGCCTCAAGCACTTAATCAGCCAATAGATTACCAAAAAGCATTGGCTGCCTCATTACGTATGTCTGGAAACCCTGCACAACCTCAAATTCGAGAGACTTTGGCGGCTATGCAACCAAAACTTCAAGATGGATTTATTGTTGAGCCAGGTGGGAAGATTTCTGGCTTTGCTCCAAAGATTGATACAAAAGCTGGAACAGTTACAACTGGAACTATGCTTGATGGCCAGCCATCTTTCCAAACAAGCGTGTTGCCAGGTGCGGCTAGAGCTGCCGCCCTTAATACATTGCCTGAGCTTCAAAAAGGTGAACAATACGCATTTGATAACAATCAAAATGTTATTGGAATTGTTAATGCAAATGGTACTTTGCAAGCTTTGTCACAACGAACTGCAGCAGAAACTGCGGCTCGTGAAGCCAATATACCTCGTCCAAGCGTTACACCAACTGGTGCGCCAACATTTACATATGCAACTCCTCCAGGTCTTGCAGGTGGAGCTACACAACCAGCAGGAGTCAACCAACCAGCAGGTGTTGTTCAACCCACTACGGCACAACCAGTAACTGGTCCTAGTACGGCTCAAACAATTTTGAATGAAGCATATAAGCCAATTCTTGCTGATGCCTACAAAGGTTTTCAAACAGCTAAAAAGACTGCACCAGTAATTGACCAATTGCAAAATGCTTACAATCAGCCAGGATTTGATACTGGTTCATTTACAAATGCAAGAACTCAATTAGGAAATGTGTTTAACAGTCTTGGTGTTTCTGGGGAGCGAAATAAACAATTCTTAACAAATGCTATTTCTGCTCGTCAAGGTATTAACGCTTTAACAGGCGAAAGTTTATCTGAAGCAGTAGGTGCAATTTCTAACTTTGAAATTGGCTACTATGGTCAACGTAATGCTCAAATTACAGATCCAAAAGAATCAACCAACTTTAACTTAGCAGTTTTGCGTGAAGCTAATAAACGTAAAGAAGAATTCTATAATTTTGTTTCTGATCCTAAAAATGCTGGTCCTGATGTTCTTTCCAAATGGTCATCATCGCCACAAGGTCAAAAACAAATGTTTGAAGCTGCAGGTCTACGTAAATATTTGCCTCAGTTTCAAGTCAATGCTGGACCAGATAAAGGTAAAACTGCTTACCAGTTGCCTAGTGGTATTTATCGGGTTTATGACTAATGGCTACCAAAGATCAAGTATACGAATTTGCTAGGCAAGAAGCCCAAAGGCAAGGCGTTCCTTTTTCTTTGGTGCAGAAGATTGTTGAGACAGAATCTGGTGGCGCATTTAACGCTATTGGACCTAAAACTAGGTCTGGTGATCGTGCATATGGTCCTATGCAGTTAATGAACGCAACTGCAAAAGATCTTGGTGTAAATCGCATGGATTGGAAAGATAACATCCGTGGTGGAGTTAAGTATCTAGGCCAATTAACAGAGCGTTTCCAAGATCCTACATTAGTGGCGGCTGCTTATAACGCTGGACCTGCAAATGTTGAAAAGTATGGTGGTATTCCTCCATTTAAAGAAACACAAAATTATGTTCAGAAAGTTGTAGGTACAAACATGGCTACATATAGAGATATTGATCCATCACTGCTTGGACAAGCAAGTCCTAAAATTGATTTGCGAGGAATGGCTACTCAAGATCAACAAAATGTTGGTTTTCGTGAAGTTGATCCATCAATGATTGGACAACCAGTAGTTCAGCAAGCACCTGTTAAACAGAATCAAGACTCTATTGCCCGTCAAGTTGGTTTGACTGCTCGCTATGGCATGGAAGGTTATTTAGGACCAGTTGCTGACATTATTGGATCACCATTAAATATGTTGGTAAACAGAGCTACTGGCAGTCAATTGCAACCACCTAGCCAAGCAATCTCAAACTTTGCAAATATGCTTGGTTTACCTCAACCAGAAACTGGTTTTGAAAAAGCCATTGGTAATGTAACTCGTGCTGTAGCAAGTGTTCCCGCTATGGGCGGTATTGGTGGTTTACTCCAAAAAGCTCCTAATTTGACTGCTCAAGTTGTTGGTCGTGGTTTAGCGGCTCAACCTGCAGCTCAAATGGCTGGTGCAACAGCAGGTACTGGTGCGGCTGAAATTGCCCGTAATCAATTTGATGTTCAAAATCCTTTGGCTTTGCTTGGTATTAATTTGGCAGCAGGTTTGCCAGCTAGTGCTGTAGCGGCTCGTGCGGCTAATATTCCATCTGGCACAAACTATCGTGATCCAGTTACAGGTCAGTTGATTGAATCTGCTGCACAACGTGGTGTAAATATTGATGTAGGTGATGTTGGTGGCCCAGGTTCTACATTGTTGCGTAAAACTCGTCAATTTGGTGATACAACACAAGATGCAAATCAAACAAAATCTGCTCAAGTTCGTAATTTGATTGAGAAAGTTACTGAGCAAGTTAAGCCAGCTTCCGTTACCAAAGAAGGTGGTGAAAAGTTAGTTATTGCCAATGATCTAAGAACTCAATATCGCAATGCTAAAGATGCTGTTTCTCCAATATTTGATCGTGCTGAAAAGTTGGCAGGAAATACTCAAATTCCTTTGTCAAACACAAATAATGCAACTATTGAAGTTTTAGATAAGTTCCCTGCAGTTGCGGATAATGCGTTTATTACTAAACTTGTTGAACGTGCTAACAACCTTATTCAAGGTGGTGGTGGAACATATAAAGAGTTAAGAACTTTACAAAAATCAGTAGGTTCTGAGTTAAACAGAGTGCAAAAAGCTCCTGCTACATATGGTGAAGAACAAATAGCAGCTTTATCTAAGCTATATGGTGGTCTTTCAGATGATGTAAACGCTTGGGCGGCTCCTAGAACTATTAACAATAAGCCTGTATATACACCTGCTGGTGCAGAACACGCTCGTGCAATGGAGCAATTTAGAAATACTGTTGTTCCATTTAGACAAGATCAAGATATTTATAAGATAGTTTCTAGCAAAACACCTGCCAATGAAATTGACAGAATTGCACAAAGTTTTAGCCTGACAGGCAATCCTGCTACTGCTGAATTAGCTGTGAATTTGATGTCTGACACTGGTAGACAAGCTGCTCAATATTCAATCCTTAACCAAGCTCGTAGTGCTGCTATCAATTCAGATGCAGCGGCTATGTTGTCCTCTCCTGCTTTTACTAGAACTTTGAATTTGGGCAGATCTGAGCTTCCTTCTGCTCAACGTATGGTTATGGGTCAGTCACCAGAAGTTATGGGTGAAGTTGGCTTGTTGCGTAACATTGTTGATGCAACTCGTGGTGCAGTTACTCCAAAAGTTGCCCCACAAACAGGTGCTTTGACTGTTCCTTTGATGACAACAGGAATGGGTGCAGGTGCTGGTGCAGGAGCCGCCACATCATTAGGATTTGACCCAACTTTAGGTGCTATGGCAGGTGTCACATTAGTTCCACCAATGGCTAATAGACTATCTAATGCTTTAAGTAGCCAAAGTGGAACACGATATTTGCTTGGTGAACAACTACAAGGTGCAGGGGGAATGGGTGGAGCAATAGGTCAAGGCATAAATGCTGCAACAACTGATCCACAAAACTTCTTCCCTAATTCATCTGGTCTTTTTGATATGTTTAGATAACATGAAAGATTGGACTGTTGCATTGATTGCGGCAGTCTGTTCTGTTGCATTTTTAGCCTTTTGTAGCTACATAATAATTTGGGCTATGCCGTGAAATGGTTACTAATGTTATCAATGTTTGTTATATTGGTAGCATCTAGTGAAGACAAATACAGATGTGTTAGATGGGCATGGACAGGTGATGTTTACAACCGAAAAGTAGTATGCCTTGAGTGGCAAAAAGTTGACAAAAAATGATTGATCCTCTAACAGCTCTAGCTGGCATACAGTCAGCCATTAAAGTAGTTAAGCAAGCCGCACAGGTTGCTAATGACTTAGGCTCTCTTGCGCCCATGATTGGTAAGTTATTTGATGCCAAATCTACTGCCACCAAAGCAATGGTTCATGCTAAGAAGTCTGGTGGTTCCAACATGGGAACTGCTCTTCAGATTGAGATGGCACTTGAGCAAGCCCGTGATTTTGAAAAAGAGCTTCAGATGTTGTTCATGCAGTCTGGAAAGATTGACGTATGGAACAAGATCAAAGAACGTGCTCAGTTGATGGACGTAGAAGATGCCCATGCTGCCAGACAAGCCAAAGAAGAATCTAAGAAAAAGAAAGCAGAACAAGAAGAACAAATGGCTATTGTTGCTGGTGCTTTTGTACTGATTTTGCTTGGGTTAGCTGTTGCATTTGGCATATCTGAGATACAAGATATGTGCGCTAAAGTAAAGTGTGGGCGATGAATGAGTATCAAAAGACCTTTGATTTATGCTTAAAGATATTCATCTATGGATGTGTAGCTTTGTGGTTTCTTGGTTTTCTAAAGTTCTTGCCTGATGATTTGTCAAACAAGATTGTTAACTTACTACTTGGAAAGATTGGACTTAAATAATGTTTGAAATGTTATCTGGTGGTTTACTAGGCTCTATCTTTGGTGGCATTTTTAGGATGGCTCCAGAAGTCCTTAAATGGATGGATAAGAAGAATGAGCGTGAGCATGAACTCAATATGTTCAAGTTTCAATGCGATCTTGAACAACAAAGAGGTCAGCAGAAACTTGCAGAGATTGGCGCACAAAGAGAAGCCGCAGTTGATGTAGGTGTCATGGATGCCTTCAATAACGCCATTACACAACAAGCAGAGATGGTTAAAGCCGCAGGTGGATGGGTAGCCTCACTTTCTGCTTCCGTGCGTCCTGTGGTCACTTATTGGGTTTTGTTTGTTTGGTCATTCATCCATGTTTGGTTTGCCTATAACGCATGGCTTTTAGGTGCGCCAGCTACGGAAGTCTTCAAAACAATGATGACTCCAGACTTTGCCGCCCTTTTATCAGGAACAATCAACTACTGGTTTCTTGATAGAACTTTGTCTAAGCGTGGGTTATGAACTTAGAACTGGCAGCAGAACTGTGTAAAAGGTTTGAGGGCTTTAGAAGTAAGCCCTACCTTTGCCCTGCTAACGTAGCTACGATTGGTTACGGCTCAACCTACTATGCCAATGGCGTAAAGGTTACTCTGAATGACCCTCCAACGACACAAGAGGAGGCTCATGTTCTTTTGATGCACGAATTGGAACATACCTACCTACAAGGTGTTCTCAGAAACTGCCCCATACTTCTGACAGACGAGCGTAAGTGCAATGCCATTGTAGATTTTTGCTACAACTTGGGTATTGGTAGACTTCAAACATCCACTCTCAAGCGAAAAATCAATGCTTCTGATTGGGAAGGGGCTAAAGAACAACTCATGCTTTGGAACAAAGGCGGTGGTAAAGTTCTAGCAGGTCTGACAAAGCGCAGAGTTGCTGAGTGTGCCTTGTTAAATTAAATTGTCATAAATACTGTATAAGGTGTTGAAATGCCTAACATTCCTACGCCAGAACAATCACAACTGTTTGCACAAAGTGTCAGAAAGTGGCAACAAGTGCTGAGTCTTGGTGATTGGAGAATAGAAAAAGGTAGCAAACCAGCCAAATCTGCAATGGCTTCTGTTGAGTTTACTCCCGCTGCAAGACTTGCTGTTTATCGTTTGGGAGACTTTGGTGCTGAAAAAGTTACCCCAGAGTCTTTGGATCAGACTGCTTTGCATGAGTTACTTCATGTGTTTTTGCACGATTTAATGACTGTGGCACAAGACCCTAAGTCATCTCAAGATGAGATTGAAATGCAAGAGCATCGTGTCATCAATCTACTAGAAAAGTTACTTTCAAGGGATTCCAATGGGAAGTGCTAACGAAACGTGTACTGATACCGAGTTTATCCAACTATGGGGTCAACTTCAGTCTGCTCAAAAAGTAGCTGACCATCTTGGCATTGCAAACAGGGCAGTTCATTTGCGTAGAAGATGGATTGAAAAGCACTACAACATGGCACTTTATGCAAGTGACCATCGTGGTGTTAAATACGACAAAAACAAGCCTAAATCCTTCTCTCCCTTAAAACAGGTAGAACTTGGGATGTTGGATGGCACTGTGATTGTCTTCTCAGATGCCCACTTCATACCTGGTCAACGAACTACAGCGTTTAAGGGGCTTCTATGGGCTATAGAACAGTTTAAACCCAAGGCGGTGATATGTAACGGGGATGCGTTTGATGGAGCCTCTATATCTCGCCATGATGTAACTGACCAACCACAGACATCTGTCATCCAAGAGTTAAAAGCTACGCAAGGTGCGTTGGGTGAGATTGAGGAAGTTGCTAAAGCAGCGAGACATAATGTAAAGCTCCTGTTTACATGGGGCAATCACGATATTCGGTTTGGAAACAGATTGGCGCAACACGCACCCCAATTTAAAGAGGTTCAGGGTTTTAAGCTGACAGACCATATCCCAGATTGGGACTTCTGTTGGGCAGTATGGCCTACTGAGCAATGTGTTGTTAAGCATCGATATAAAGGTGGTATTCACGCTACTCACAACAATACTGTTAATGCTGGTGTGTCAATTGTTACGGGACATCTTCATAGCCTAAAGGTCACGCCATTTTCTGATTACAACGGATGTAGATACGGGGTAGATACAGGAACTTTAGCTGAGACTGATGGGCCACAATTTACTTATGCTGAGATAAATCCTAACAATCACAGATCGGGGTTTGCGGTGTTAAACTTCTTCAATGGTCAGCTTTTATGGCCTGAACTCGTCCATAAATTTGATGAAGATATGATTCAATTTAGAGGCGAAGTAATTGATGTAGGTGCATTTTGAGTGCTTGGCTCATCATTGTTACTGGTGGTATCTACGCCTACATTGCTGGTGAACAGCTTTGGAAAGATAACCCACACATGGCTATTGTGTACGCAGGGTACGCCTTTAGCAATGTGGGGCTTTATCTGTTGGCAAAGTAGCTTATAAGTTACAAAGGTTCGTGAGTGCTTAAAGCAAAGGGCGGCACTTCTTCTTCTTCAGTTTCTTCAAATCCATCTTCAAGTTCGTCAATAGCCTCATACTCAACTTCCCATCCATTTTCCTCTTGGAACTGGATAAATTCTTGAATGATTTGAATCTTCTCGAAGTCAAAGGTTTCAACTGTAATTTTCTCATTACCAATAAAGCCAAAATCCATTTCAAATTTCATGGTGTTCTCCTTACGCAACCGATTGTTGCAAGTAAATCCTAATGGTCATTTGTGTCAGTCAAGTGTCTTTTGGAACACTCCATTGGGCAATAGTATGCCCCTACGATTCTTAATCTGATCGTATGCTATTTCCATGCAGTCTACCAAATTGATGTCTTGCAAAGCGCAGTAGTTAATAAGGCAGACCATGACATCACCAACAGAATCCAAAATAGCTTCTTTGTCCTTTTTGATGGTGGCATCTGCTAGTTCTCCTATTTCAGAGACAGCCTTGAGTAGCTGAGACTCTGGGTTGCTATTAGGAATAATCTTACGGGCTTCTGCCCATTGGATTATCTTTATTTCAATATCAGCATAACTCATCTAACTCTCCTTAATTCCATTACTTTCTCGGGTGGTGGTGGCAGCATCTTTTCGCTTGGTGGACTCCATCCATGTTTTTTCCATAGTGCTTGAACATCTGATCCAGACTCCCATTTAAAGTCTTTCATGGGGGTGGATGGATAACTAATCTTGGAATGCGGTGGTAGTTCTATCATTTTATTGCTCTCATAATCCTCTGATTTCTGCCAAACCGACCTCGTTTGACACCCGTAACTTCAATAAATCCCTTGTCTAACAAGGCACGATACCTTGCAGTTATAGAGGAATATGGATAGTTTGGGAACATACCAAGGATGTCGTCTGAGATACACCCCTCTGGATGGCTTTTAATGGCCTCATAGACCATTGTTTCTAGCTTGGTGGTATCAACTGCTTGAGCCGCCTGATGGCTCGTTGTAGGGTCTTCTCTTCTGGCCAGTTTAAACGCTGGCGTACCAAAGAATCTCTCCATCGACTGTTTCATGTTGTCAAAAATCATTTATTAACTCCTATTAGGTGGGGCTACGACTGTTCGCCTACTAGCTTTCAAAAAAGTAAAAACAGCTTTTACCCCGATGAAAGTTTATCAAAAAGGAAGGTCGCTGTCTTCAAAACTTGCCTTTTTAGGGGCTTGTTTAGGCTGATAGTCTTCTTTGGGTGATACTGCTAGACCCATGAATTTGCCTGATTTACCCTCTTTAATCCATGCAGATAGCCAGTAATCCTGACCATCCACTGTGATATTTCCTTTGTAATCAGGGTGTTTCTCTGATTCCTTTTTGTCGTTTTTGAACAAAACGCCACTGTTATCCTTCTTTTCCATCACATTTCCTTCGCTTTCTTTAACGCACTTCTTACTTTACTGGGTAGGAGTGTCCACAATGCAATCTTTTGTTCTGCATCAAGGTTCTCTCCTTCCAACTTATCCCAAGCTGCCTTGGGGTCGCCTTG
>Ga0209596_1000452_pt1 | contig 37977 bp, 41 predicted proteins | sample M_130807_MF_Meta_FD_187314 | JGI IMG/M metagenome (GOLD analysis project Ga0209596, IMG submission 187314) | Freshwater microbial communities from Lake Montjoie, Canada to study carbon cycling - M_130807_MF_MetaG (SPAdes) (version 2) | ecosystem: Environmental > Aquatic > Freshwater > Lake... | reverse complement strand
TACCATGTATTCAATGCCATTTTTAACAGTGCTCGCTTTTAATTCTTTTTTAATAACATAGCTAGCAAATATATTTCCAGTAGTGCTATCCTCCCAACCTGGCACAACAATAGGAATATTCTTTTTTGCAGCAGCCACAATCCAGCTGTCTTTAGGATCAATCTCATAATATTGTTCTAACTCTCCACTCAATACAACTTGGTATAAAAATTCATGTGGAAAATAACGTTCGCCTTTTTCTTCTGCTTGCTTCCAAAATTTCACAATATGTTTTTGCAATCTTCTAAAGGCTTCTTCTTCAGGAATACAAGTATCAGTAACACGGTTGTAATGGTTCTCTAATAAATCCCACTCGTCCTGTGGAGTTAAGTCACGGTAATTAGGAACACGCTTATAATGGCTATGCGCCACTAAGTTCATTACATCTTCTTCAAGGTTGGCACCGGTACAGCTAATAATAGCAATTTTATCTTGACGAATCATTTCAGCCAAGCTAATACCTAACTCAGCGGTACTCATGGCACCTGCTAAACTCACTAGCATTTTGCCCCCTTCCAAAAGGTGGGTTTCATAACCTTTAGCGGCGTCTACCAAGGCAGCGGCATTAAAATGTCTATAATGGTGTTCAACGAACTTTGAAATTGGACCTTTGCTCATTTTTTAGAATTTGAAGCAAAAGTAAATTTTTTTGTGGATATAGCGTATTATTGATTAAAACCGAATAAATAGTAACTTTAAGCCTAAAGCCAGCTTATGAATAATAAAAAAATGGTGCTCATTTATGTACTCCTTTTAATTGGGATTCCATTTATCTATGCAGCCTACCTCTACCCTAGTTTACCCGCAATTATCCCTACTCATTTTAATATTAAAGGAGAAGCCGATGGTTTTGGAGGGAAAGACAGTATTTATTTAGCACCCATCATAATGGGTGTAGCAAGTTTATTTACTTACTTCTTACTGGCTAATATTAAAAATTTCGATCCTAAAAGAACTGAAAAAATAGATGATGGATTATTTAGAAAATTTGGCTTTTTCACCGTCTTGTTTTTAAGCTTATTAAGCTTGGTACTTTTATATGCTACTACCCATCAAGGCATTCCTATTGAAAAATTGTTATTCCCCATGTTAGGATTGGCCTTTGCAGCAATGGGTTTGTATATGCCTAAGTTAAAGCAGAATTATTTTGCAGGATTTAAATTGCCTTGGACATTAGACAATGAAGACAATTGGAATGCTACCCATAAAATAGCAGGTAAAGTATGGTTGTACGGAGGTTTAGTTCAGTTTGTTGCAGGTATGGCCTTTAGTTCTGTCACTTCTTTTGTCATTTTTTTTATAGACATGATTGTGATGGTACTCATTCCTACTATTTATTCTTATAGAATGTTTAAAAATGGCAATAAGGTTGCCTGATAAATAATACTATTAAAATAAAATAATACTTTTTAAAATAAATTAAAAAAAATAAAATAATACTTTTTACAAAAATTCTTAAAATTTACAAATGAAATTAGCTACAAAATATATTCACGCAGGTGCGCATCCCGATCCAAGTACGGGCGCCATCATGACCCCTATTTATCAAACTTCTACCTATGTACAATCGGCACCAGGCGTACATCAGGGCTATGAGTATGCAAGAAGTCAAAACCCTACAAGGTTTGCATTAGAAGAAGCTTTTGCTGTCATTGAAAATGGAAAATTTGGATTAGCCTTTGCCAGTGGTGTCGCTGCTACAGATGCAGTTATGCGTTTACTAGTACCCGGTGATGAAGTAGTAGCTGCACATGATATGTATGGAGGTAGTTTCAGGTTATTTTCCAAAGTGCATGAGAAAATGGGTATCAAATTTATTTATGTCGACACCTCGGATGCCACCAATGTAGAAAAAGCCATGACCCCTGCTACTAAATTAATTTGGTTAGAAACACCTACCAATCCACTGATGAATATTAGTGATATTGAAGCAATCTCTACTATTGGTAAAAAACATAATTGCATGGTATGTGTAGACAATACTTTTGCCTCCCCTTATTTGCAAAACCCATTAGACTTTGGTGCCACTATTGTAATGCATTCTGCCACTAAATATTTAGGAGGTCATAGCGATGTCATTCAAGGTTGCTTAGTGATGAATGATCAAGCTTTAAGAGACCAGTTATATTTTATTCAAAAAAGTACAGGTGCCGTGCCAGGGCCACAGGATTGCTTTTTAGTATTAAGAGGCATTAAAACTTTACATGTACGTATGCAAAGGCATTGTGAAAATGGTATTCAAGTAGCTGCTTATTTAAGACAACATCCTAAAGTAGGAAAGGTATACTGGTGTGGATTCGAAGACCATCCAAATCATGCTACCGCTAAAAAACAAATGCGTGGTTTTGGTGGCATGATGAGCTTTACTTTAAAAACCGATACCATTGAAGCGGCTACTAAAGTACTCTCTAGCACCAAGGTATTTTCATTAGCAGAAAGCTTAGGTGGTGTGGAGTCTTTAATCAATCATCCAGCAAGTATGACACATGCTTCTATTCCACGTGAACAAAGAATTGCCAATGGTTTATCTGACGGACTCATTCGTTTAAGTGTAGGTATCGAAGATGCAGACGACTTAATAGCAGATTTAGCACAAGCCATTGGGTAATGAAGGATGAGATTCATAAACTATTAGACCAAAAAGTAAAGCAGTATAACCATATTGAATTTATTGGGAAGGACCCTATCTGTATTCCTCATTTATTTACAAAGAGGCAGGATATTGAAATAGCTGGTTTTTTTGCAGCCATCTTTGCCTGGGGCAATAGAACTACCATTATTAATAAATCTAAAGAACTACTTGAAAGAATGGACAATGCACCCTATAATTTTTGTATAGGGCATCAAGATAAAGATTTAAAAAAATTATTAGGATTTGCCCACCGAACCTTTAACGATACAGACTTACTCTATTGTATTGAATTTTTTAAACAGCATTATAGTAAAAATGAAAGTTTAGAAACTGCCTTTTTTAACAATGCCGCTTTGAGTAAGAAAAATATAGACAAACAAAATATAATAGAACAGACCCTTATTCATTTTCAAAATTATTTTTTTTCTTTAGAAGAAGCACCTGCAAGAACTAAAAAACATATTGCTAGTCCATTATCGGGATCCACTTGCAAAAGGCTAAATATGTTTTTGCGCTGGATGGTTAGAAAGGATAGTCAAGGGGTCGATTTTGGTTTATGGAAAAGCGTAAGTCCTGCTGTGCTCATTATGCCCATTGACGTACATGTAGCAAGGGTTTCCAGAGGTTTAGGCATTTTAAAAAGAACTCAAACAGATTGGCAAACTGCTATTGAATTAACTAATTATTGTCGAACTTTAGACCCTAGGGACCCTGTTAAATACGATTTTGCTTTATTTAGCCTAGGTGTTATAGAAAAATTTAATTAAAGCGCATGGAGATGAATTTATTAGCACTAGAGAAATTAAGTAGCTCCGATTTAGAAATCATCATTAACGATTTGATTAAAGAGGATTTTTCTAAATTAGTACAAATGCTTTACCGAATTGATGTTTCAGAAGCGAAGCTGAAAAATATCTTACAAGCTAATCCGAATGAAAATGCTGGAAAATTAATCGCAGAAGTAGTCATAGAAAGATTAGCCGCTACTAAAAAAGCAAGAGAAAGTTTTTCAATCAAACCAACTAGCATTGAAGACGACGAAGAACGACTTTAATTATACATCTCCTAATAGCGGACGCATTACAATATCTTCTACCACTGCTTGTGGGCTTAATTGAGTAGCTGCCAAAATCATCTTTGCGATATCCTGCGCTTCCATAATACGACTAGGCTCCACACCACTGCCCGCCCAGCTATTGGTAAAGGTAGCGCCCGGATAAACCCCTGTTACTTTAATACCTTTGTCTTTTAATTCAAGTCTTAAATTTTTGGAAAAACCATCTAAAGCAAATTTACTAATACTATAAGAGCCTCCTTGGGCATACGCTTGTAAAGAAGCAATAGAACAAATATTAAATATATGACCCCTACCTGCTTTAATCATTGTAGGGATAATGGCACGTGAAGTATAATATGCCGAATATAAATTAGCCCCTATTTGTGATTCTAAAACACCCTGTTCTTCCTCCAATAAATTGCCAGGTAAAAAGAAACCTGCATTATTAATTAAAATAGAAGGTGTACCCAAACTCAAACACCAATTTCCAAAGGCCTCGCATTCAGTTAGCTTCGATAAGTCGGCCTGTTTACTATGAATAGTAGCAGCTGGATATTTTTTTTGTAAATTTTCCGCAGCTTCTTTTAAACGAGAAGCCGTTTTGCTACCAATACATAATGTATGACCTTCAGCTGCAAAAGCTTCTGCCACTGCATATCCAATACCTTGTGAAGCACCTGTAATGACTACCTGCATATTAATAATTTATAGATAATCTAAATAAAGAATAAAGATAAGAAGCAAAACTGTAAATTCGCCCAATACAATTATTAATTGATGCCCTATAAACACTTATTTTTCGACCTCGACCATACTATTTGGGACTTTGAATTAAATTCTAAAGAAACCTTATGGGATTTACATCTTAAATATGCATTAGAGGCAAAGGGCATCAACAATTTCGATGAATTTTACAATATATACAGTGTGCATAATCACCGTTTATGGGACAGGTATAGCAAGGGTTTCATCAAACAAGAAGAATTAAGATGGAAGCGTATATACTTAAGTTTACTAGATTATAAAATTGCCGATGAAGCCTTGTCTAAAGAAATGTCCCTTGACTACTTAACTATTCTTCCTGATAAAAAGAATTTATTTCCTTACACTATTGAAATTTTAGAGTACTTGAAAAATAAGGACTATACAATGCATTTAATCACCAATGGGTTTGAATCGGTTCAATTTAAGAAAATTAAAAACTCAAATTTAGCGCAGTACTTTACCCAAGTCATTACTTCAGAAGCAAGCAATAGCTTAAAACCTAATAAGGAAATTTTTGAGTATGCTTTAAAAGTTTCGAATGCAAAATTAGAAAACAGTATTATGATTGGAGACAATGAGGATGCTGATATTCAAGGAGCCATTAATGCAGGCATGGATTCTATTTTTGTAAACCACTTACAAATACAAGCTACGGTACCTGCAACACATACCATAACACATTTGAAGGAATTAGAAAATATATTCTAAAGACCTAAGAAGTTCCCATTTAATTATTAAGATTTGGTAAAACTTCTAGCTTATACAAGTTTTTTATAAGAAGGTCTTGGTATTACCAACTAGCAAGTACTGTAACACCCCCTTTAACCATATCACCTATTTTAGTGTGAATTTTTGCACCTATTGGTAAGAGTAAATCAACCCTGCTACCAAATTTTATAAAGCCATATTCTTCGCATTGCTTAAAGGATTGTCCCACTGATGTATAGTTACATATTCTTCTTGCTAAGGCACCTGCAATTTGTTTACATAAAATACTTCCTTTACTATTCTCTACTACCACAGACCATCTTTCATTATCGGTAGAAGATTTAGGATGCCAGGCCACTAAAAATTTACCAGGATGGTATTTATTGTATACTATATTGCCTGCAATGGGTAAACGATTTACATGCACATTAGCAGGGCTCATAAATACGCTAATTTGTATTCTTTTTTCAGTATAAAATTCATCGGGCTGCACTTCTTCAATGACCACTACTTTACCATCTGCAGGAGCAACAATGGCTTCATCGCTAATAGTGAGTTGACGAATAGGCATTCTAAAAAAAGATACAATGAATAAAAAGAAAGCAACTGTGATAATAAATACGACCCATGCACCAATGGCTGAGATAGGAAACAAATAAGAAAAATTAACAATATTCAAAACGCTTACAAATATTGCAATCAATGAAATAGTAGCCGTCCCTTCTTTATGTATAGTCATTGTGTAAATTTAGTTGCAAATGTAAAACATCTAAAACAAAATCTGAAGAATTAGCCATACAAATGGGGTAGCAAACAAAATAGAATCAAACCTGTCCAAGAAACCTCCATGGCCTGGCATCATGCTACCACTATCTTTCACGCCTGCAAGCCTTTTTAATTTACTTTCAAATAAATCTCCAAAATTGCCTGCAATGGAGGCTATTAAACTAATGTAAAATATATATTTCTCTTGAATCGGTACCACCATGGCCATTAGCTTAGACACAATTAACACAGACAATATAATACCTGCAATGGTACCCTCCCATGTTTTATTAGGAGATATGGGAGACAAGGGCGTTTTGCCAATAACAGAACCCACTAAATAAGCCATGGTATCATTCACCCAAATAGAAACAATTAATAATAAGGGAATAGAAAAAGTCCAACTACCAAAATAGGTATTGGTCATGAAACTTTTTAATTGAAAAAATAAAGATAAACACATGGGTATATACACTAAACCTGCAAAGGAAATAGCGAGGTTTTGTAGACTAAATTTTTTAGAAAAAATATCTATAATAATGATAAAGGCCATCACAAATGGAATTGCTCTGCTGCCTAAAAATTTAATACTCATCCCATTAATGGTTAAATCAAGAGGTCCTAATGTCATCATCATTAAACAACCCACTAGAAGTAAGCCCCACTTGTGCGCAGCACTTATATTTTGATAACTTGGATAAATAAGTGCAAGTAATTTTTGATATTCATACAAACAACCTAATTGTATGATTAAAAATAAAGTAAAAAAAGACCAGTTATTCCAAATCAAACCTGCTAGCATGATAATGACAAATACAATCGCCGACAAGGTTCTTTGTTTTAAAATAGATGCGTTAGAAGCCATAGAAAAGAATTATAAATTTGTAAAGAATGCTTTAAGATTCAACCGAATTAATATGAATCGTTGAAATAAGTGCTTGTGCTTTTTCAACCATATCCATAGGTACATATACTTCTATTTCTCCTAATAAATAGGAAGAGTCCTGCTTATTGAGTGTCTTAGCGGGTATTTCATTTTCGTTTAAAATGCCCATCACCATTGAAGATACGGCCAACTGACTGCTGCTAAATACTTTTTTCCAATCCTGCATTTGAATGAGTGTTTTTTAATTTTTTTAATAAATAGTAAACTCCTACCAAGGCCAGCAGTCCCCAATAAATAGGTAGGTTGTCATCCATCATCTGATCTACTTTGGCTGGATTATTTCTAATCATGTATAAAGTTACCACGGCTATTCCATTATTTAAAAAATGCAGCAAAATAGGTAACCAAATATTTTTTGAATAATGATAAATATAACCAAGTACCATACCTAAGGCCATTCTAGATAGAAAACCAAAAAAAGAAAAATGGATAGCGCTAAAAAAAATAGCCGTTAAAATAATAGCAGCGTAAGGCTTGCCTGTTAAATCCAATACTATTTTTTGAAGCGTGCCTCTAAAATAAACTTCTTCAATAATAGCAGGTATGATAGCTACTGCTACTAATGCATAGGCTAAATCCATGAATGAATTCATATGCGTCATCGACAACATGGCTTTTTTATATTGGGCTTCTAAATTTTCTGCCCAAGTTTTAAAATGAGTGGGTATAGGAATTTTTTCTGTCAAACTTCCTAATGCACCACTCAGTATCAAACCAGTGAGCGCTAATAATATAACAATACCTATTTGTTGGTATGATTTTACAGCAGTAAAACCTAAATGAGTGTACCAATTTCCTTTTGCCACCATGGCTAAGGCAATGCTAGGCAAACCAAAGGCAATAATGGAAGCCAGCGCATTGGCCAATTGTGCCATGGAAGCATATTCAGGCTGCATAATAACCTTTTGCATGTCTGCCATCGGAATATGCAATAATGCAGCCACTAAAGAAAAACTAATAAGTGCCCCTACTATCATGCCAATACCTGTTAACCCTAAAAAAAGGGCCATTCTCATTGGAGGTCTCATATCAAATAATTGGTACATTTGCAATCGTATCAGTTAGATGCAAGATAATGAATTCATATGGTTTCTATAGGTCCTATACAATTACCCGATTTTCCTCTATTACTCGCTCCTATGGAGGATGTAAGTGACCCGCCCTTTAGAGCCGTCTGTAAGGAAAATGGGGCCGACTTAATGTATACCGAATTCATAAGTAGTGAGGGGTTAATCCGTGATGCCATCAAGAGCAGGCAAAAGCTGGACATTTTCGATTATGAACGACCTGTAGGCATTCAAATATTTGGAGGAGACGAGGAAGCCATGGCCCTATGTACAAAAATAGTAGATACTGTCAACCCCGATTTAATTGACATTAATTTTGGATGCCCTGTGAAAAAAGTAGTAACGAAGGGCGCTGGTGCCGGTGTTTTAAAAGATTTAGATTTAATGGTGCGATTAACAGAGGCCGTTGTAAAAAGCACCAACCTACCTGTTACTGTAAAAACAAGATTAGGCTGGGATGAAAGTTCTAAGAATATTCATGAAGCTGCCTTAAGATTACAAGACGTTGGCGTAAAAGCACTGGCTATTCATGGACGTACCAGAGTGCAGATGTATAAAGGCGAAGCCGATTGGACCTTAATAGGAGAGATAAAAAATGACCCACGTATTCATATTCCCATTTTTGGTAATGGCGATATTAATTCTCCCGAAAAAACATTAGAATATAAAAATAGATACGGCGTAGATGGTATTATGATTGGCCGCGCTGCCATTGGCTATCCTTGGATTTTTAGAGAAATAAAACATTTTCTAGAAACTGGAGAAAGAAGAGCCGACCCCACTATTGAAGAGCGTGTAGAAGTAGCAAGACAACATTTAATTAAATCCATGCAGTGGAAAGGTCCTATTGCAGGGATCAATGAAATGAGAAGACATTATGCCAATTATTTAAGAGGCCTTCCTAATATTAAAGAGTATCGAAATAAATTAGTGCGCATTAACAATCAAAAAGAGATTGAAGAAGTTTTAGATGAGATCAAAGAAAAGTACAAAGATACTATGATTGAATCGGGTAAAATTGTTTTAGAAAACTACCACGAGCACTGTCCTATTTAGCGAGTCGAATTTTTAAATACCTAATAAACTTGTATTATTTTTTTTCAATGGCTTCCAATACTAGAGCGTCCATTGGATCTACTGTCATAGGAAAATAATGCGAAAGGGTTCCCTGCTCATTAATTAAATATTTACAAAAATTCCAAGCAGGCTCTTGATGATTCCAACCATTAATGGACTTATCCGACAACCACTTAAACACTTCATTTTGTTGATCCTTTTTTATAACTATAGACTTAGCCATTAAAGGAAAGCTGACTCCATAATTCTTTTTACAAAAAGCAGCAATACTTTCATTGTCCTTGGTTTCTTGCTCTTTAAAGTCATTGGCAGGAAAGCCAATCACTACAAGGCTTTCAGCATATTTTTCTTGTAATTTTTCCAAGGCTTCGTATTGTCCAGTGAATCCGCAATCACTAGCTGTATTTACAATTAAAACTTTCTTTCCTTTCAAAGCAGCGAAATTAAATTCCTTTCCATTGATATCCTTTGTGCTTAAACTATAAAAAGAAACGTTGGGTATTTTATTTTCTGTATTGACCTGTGTTTGTTTTTTTCCTGCACCCTTACTCGACCACATAATAGCTGGATACATGGTCTTTAAAATAGATTGTCGATAAGACATACCTTGTTTTTTCATCAGTATTGTTACTGAAACTAAAATACCTATGGCGATGGCAATTTTTATCATAATATTTTTTTTATTTTTCAATCTATTTTATTTAAAATTATACACTAGCAAAAAATATCCCATTCAACTAACCAATTAGTCTTTTCAATAACCAAGCTTTGCCTTTATAAGGAGGATATTTAAAACTAGGATCTATCCAGGTGGGTGTTTTTAATACCGACTTTGTATGTGTAAATGTATCAAAACTTAATTTACCATGATAGCCTCCTGTTCCGCTAAAACCCCTACCACCAAAGGGCAATTCATGATTGGTAATATGCATAGTGGCATTGTTTACACAAGCACCCCCAGAAGGCACATTGGTTAACCAATAGGCTTCATCATTTTTATTTTCAGTAAATACATAGAAGGCCAATGGGTTTGGATTTTTTTGAATAATGGCCAAGGCTTCTTCTCTGTTTTCATAAGTAAGTACGGGAAGAATGGGTCCAAAAATTTCATCCTGCATAATTTTTGCATCTGGATGCACCCCTACCATAATGGTGGGTTCTATAAATAGTTTTTCTCTATTGGACTTCCCTCCATACACAATTTCACCATCCCCTAAATAAGAACTAAGACGTAACCATTGTTTATCATTAATTATTTTTCCATAATGTTCTGAATTTTCTGCATCTGCACCATAAAATGCTTGAAGCGCAATAATTAATTCTTTTATTAAATTATCTTTTAAATGACTAGGTACTAATATATAGTCAGGTGCAATACACATTTGACCACAATTAGAAAATTTAGGACTGGCTAAACGGCGCGCTGCTACTCTTATATTGGCATCATCACAAATTACCGCAGGGCTCTTCCCGCCTAACTCTAAAGTCACTGGTACTAATTGCTCGGCTGCTAATTTGTAAATTATTTTTCCCACCATGGTGCTGCCCGTGTAAAAAATATGGTCGAATCTATTTTCAGTAAGTAGTGGTGGAAGTACCGTAGCCCCATCCCCTTCTAAAAACATCATATAATTATCAGGAAATAAAGAATGAATTATTTTTTGCATCACCGCTGCTGTGGCTGGCGCAAACTCAGATGGTTTTAAGACCGCACAATTTCCACCCGCAATGGCTCCAATTAAGGGCGTAAATAATAATTGAAAAGGATAGTTCCAAGGAGCAATGATACAAACCACGCCCAAGGGTTCTTGAATAGTATAACTGGAAGAAGGCATATTGACTAAGTTGGTGGAAACCGAATTTGGTTCCATCCACTCTTTCAAATGTTTAATAGTATAATTTAATTCACTTAAAAAAAAGCCTACCTCGGTAGCCCAAGCATCTTCGTCGGTTTTTTTCAAATCCGAATAAAGTGCTTGATACAGTTGTTTTTCAGCCTCTAAAACTGCTTTTTTTAAGCGTTCTAGTTGTTGAATTCTGAAAGCGTAAGACTGGGTAGCGCCAGTGGCAAAATAGGAACGTAGGTTATCAATAGTAGTAGACATAAATAATAGTGATGAATATTAGTAGTAAGTATTAACAGTAAGTATTAACAGTATTGGGTAAAAGCAACAAATCTTAAGCAATTTAAGCCTTATTTTGATATGCGAAGCCTCATTTATTCGCTTATCAAAATAATTGTGAAAATTCCGAAATTTTTTATAATTTAACATACTTAATTTAACAAGTCAATTAACAAAGATTATAAACCAAATAACGATTTGCTATGTCCAAGAGAAAATCAGATAACACAAGGAGGGATTTTATTAAAAATTCTGCGCTTGCATTAGGAGGCTTTTATATTCTACCTAGACACGTATTAGGGGGTAAAGGATTTACCGCTCCAAGTGATAAATTACAAGTAGCTGGTATCGGTGCTGGCGGAAAAGGAGAAAGTGATTTATTCGCTTTCTATAGTAGTGGTAAAGCTGATATTGCTTTTTTATGTGATGTCGATGATAGACAAGCCGTAAAAAGCCGTGAAAGATATCCTAAAGCAAAATACTATAAAGACTATAGAGAAATGTTAGATAAAGAACATATGCATATTGATGCTTGTTCTGTTTCTACACCCGATCATATGCACGGCGTACAAGCCATGGCTGCTATGCAGTTAGGCAAGCATGTTTATGTTCAAAAGCCAATGGCGCATGATATTTATGAAGCGCGTATTATGACCAAGGCTGCACACGATTATAATGTAGTGACGCAGATGGGTAACCAAGGTTCCTCTGGAGATGGCGTGCGTATGTTACAAGACTGGCATACTGCTGGATTAATTGGTGATGTTCATACTATTTATTGTTATACCGACAGACCCGTTTGGCCTCAAGGCGTGAACCGTCCTGTAATTACTACTCCCACTGCTATACCTGCAGAATTAGATTTTAATTTATGGTTAGGTACTGCTCCTCAAAAAGATTATTTCGAAGGATTACTTCCTTTTAACTGGAGAGGCTGGTGGGATTACGGAACCGGCGCATTAGGTGATATGGCTTGTCATATTATGGCACCAGCCTTTGCAGTTTGTGGTTTAGGTTATCCTATTGCTGCAGAATGTAGTGTGGCTACTCGTTATACTGCACCATGGCAAAAATTATATGCACCAGATTCTGGTCCAATGGGTTCTCATATTATATTAACTTTCCAAGGACAAAACGGAAAACCAAATGTAAAATTACATTGGATGGATGGTGGTATTCAACCAGAGCGTCCAGCTGAATTAGGCCCTAATGAAATTATGGGTGATGGTGGCAATGGCGTTATTTTTGAAGGAACAAAAGGAAAGATGATGGCAGGTACTTATGGTGTGAACCCTCAATTATTACCTACCAACTTAACTAAAACTACTTCGGTTCCAAAAACGATAGATAGAGTGAAAGGCGGAGAAGGCGGACACTACTCTGCTTGGGTAGAAGCTTGTATCGCAGGTCCTGGTAGTAAGGAAGCGAAGGCTTTAAGTTCTCATTTTGATATTGCAGGTCCTTTAACAGAGTCAGTATTAATGGGTAATTTAGCTATTAGAAGTTATGATATCAAAAACACTGATAAAAAAGGTGGCACTTCTTATCCAGGTAGAAACATTCAATTGTTATGGGATGGTCCAAATATGAAGATCACAAATTTCGACGAAGCGAATCAATATGTTAAAAGAACATATCGCGATGGTTGGAGTTTGGGTGTTTAATATTCATTTACTTACACATTATATATCTCGGTTGCCTTTGGTAACCGAGATTTTTTTTGTGCTATCTTTAATCAATAATAATATACCATGGAGAATTTACAAGAGCAGTTTTTATTAAACCCCGATATTACTTTTTTAAACTTTGGATCCTTTGGTGCCACACCCAAACCCATATTTGATGTTTATCAAAACTGGCAAAGAGTGCTTGAAGCAGAACCTGTTCAATTTATTGCATTTGACGGTGTACATTATTTAGCAGATTCAAGAGCTGCGCTGGCCAAATTTATTGGATGCCCCGATAAAGACGATTTAGTATTTGTTACTAACCCTTCTTTTGCCATTAATTTAATTGCTAAAAACTTTCCTTTAAACGAAGGCGATGAAATATTAGCTACCGATATAGAATACGGTGCCTGCGACCGTACCTGGGATTTTTATTGCAAAAAAAATAAAGCTACTTATAGAAGGCAAAAAATAAATTTACCTATCACCAACAAAGAAAAATTTATTGAAGATTTTTTTGAAGGACTAAGACCTAGCACCAAGGCCATTTTTATTAGTCATATCACTAGTGCTACTGGTTTAATTTTTCCTGTGAAAGAAATTTGCGCAATAGCAAAATCAAAAGGACTCATTACCATCGTTGATGGCGCCCATGTACCTGCGCATATTCCCTTTAACTTAACTGAAATACAAGCCGATTTTTATACAGGCGCTTGTCATAAATGGATGATGGCAGCTAAAGGTTGTAGCTTTTTATATGCACATAAATTAGTTCAGCCTTTATGTGACCCACTTATTGTTAGTTGGGGCTATAAAGCTTTCAAGCCTTCTCATTCTAGTTTTTTAGACTACCATCAAATGATTGGCACACGTGACTTCTCTGCTTTTCTTACGGTGGAGGCCTCCATTGAATTTATGGAGAAAAATAATTGGAAGGATGTTTCAAAAAAATGTCATGATATTGTACTTGCCAATGCTGAAAGGTTTTATCATTTACTAGGTACAAAACCAATTAGCCCCTTAACCAGCGAATGGATTGGTCAAATGATTAGTATTCCCATAAATACAAGCGAGCCGGAACAATTACAAAGAAAATTATTTACTGACTATAAAATTGAAATTCCTATTATGCGTCAGGAGAATGAGGTATATATGCGTTACTCTATAAATGCATTTAATTCGGTGGCCGATTTAGATAAATTATACCAAGCACTAGAGGCTATAAAAAAAGAAGCCCTACTTATACAATAATAGTAAGGCTTCTTAATCAATGTCTATTTGTGAAAGTATACTTTATATATACTTTCAATTGCTTATAGTCAATTTCTACCATACTAAGCTCTTCAAATAAGCAGCGTCGTCTTTAGCACAATCTAATTCGGTGGTGCCTGTATAGGCTTCTTGTTCAACTATAAAATATTTAACCCCCTGGGCTGTGGCTTGAGGTAATAAAGATTTATAATTAATAGTTCCTTTACCTATAATGCAAGACTCAATACCCGTTGCTGTTTTAGCTAAATCTTTTATATGCACTAATTTAAAACGATTAGGAAACTTTTTCATGTAGGCAATTGGGTCAACGCCTGCAGCTACTGTCCAATACATATCCATTTCAAAATCAACAGTGTCAGGGTTAGTAGACTTCATCATTAAGTCCTGAGGAACAATACCATCCATTGGTACAAAAGAATAATCGTGGTTATGGTATGCAAAACGGATGCCATTTTTCTTCGTAATTTCTCCGCAAGCATTGAACTCATCAGAGAATTGTTTGAAATTATCAAGTGATTTTTGAGCGCCTTTAAATGGGCATATTAAATACTTCATCCCTATCTCCGCTGCCTGCGCTGCTTTGCGTTCAAAGTCTTGTGTATTATTGCAATGAGAAGAAACCATTTGCATTCCTAAATCATCTAATACTTTTTTCAACTCTGTATTTTTCATTCCCCAAAAAATACCCTTGTCTCCTTCAAAGCCTTCTATTTGTTTGAAGCCAGATTTTGATAAATGGGTTAACACACCCATAGTGTCTTTATATAAAGCTTGTTTAACTGTCCACAATTGAATACCAAATGGATTTGCTTTTCCAACCATTGCCATTAATTCGTTGCCAAATGGCATGCTTAAAGCAGCACCTGCTAATGCCGTTTGACGTAGGAAGTTTCTTCTTGAATTGTTCATGATATAATTTTAAAAGTTCAATGGTGAGTTCAGTTATTAATAATACTACGAATGCAATTTTTCTACTGCACCGTTTCAGATTCAATTTAAGTAGCCCAAGCTTTATCTCCTTTCTTATAAGGCACCGTTCCTTCATATTTACCAGGTACTGCAACATAACGCAAAGCCTTAGTAGCACCCACTTCAGAACTAAAGAAGCCCCAAAGGGTTAATTCTTTTAACATGGTAAAGTAGTGCTTTGTCTCGTCTGGCTTTTTTGTTTTTTGAAATGCAGCCGCTTCTTTATCTAATTCAGTTAATAAGCTATGACGCTGTTCTGCAGTGGCTTGCATAAAAGTTTTTCCACTGGCTTTATTAGAAGCTTCATCTAATTTTTTCATGCCGGCCATAAAAGCAGTTTGGTCTTTTGCTTCATAACAGTCATTTACAATCACTGTCATAAACTCGCCCACTTTTGCTTCTTTAGCACCTGGTGTACCTGTGGCAGGTAAAATAGTTTCCGCAATTTCATTTAAAAATGAAATATCATCTTTTGTAAACTTAAGTCCAGTTGTGCCAGTTGTACAACCCGATAAAAAAGCTTCTGCACCTAAAACGGTTCCTCCCATTATTAGGGCTACTCTTGATAAGGCTTCTCTTCTATTCATCATAAAATAGTATTTAAAATATTATAAATTATAAGTTTCCTTTTTTCAATTCATTCACTGCAAATTCAGCTGCACGTGCTGTAAATGCCATATAAGTTAAAGAAGGGTTCACACAAGAAGAACTTGCCATAAATGCCCCATCTGTTACAAATACATTCGGTGCATCCCAAACTTGGTTATTACCATTTAAAACCGATGTCTTAGGATCTCTACCCATACGAGCAGTTCCCATTTCATGTATTCCTCTTCCTGGAGTGCCATCACCGTTATGAGAACTTACATTTTTAACACCTGCTTTTTCTAACATTTCTTGGGCGTCTGCAAAAATATCTTTGCGCATTTTTTTCTCATTCTCTTTTAATTCGCAGTCAATATTCAATACATTCAATCCCCACTTATCTTTCACTGTTTTATCAAGTGTTACTTTATTGGTAGGGTCTGGTAACATTTCACCAAAGCCGCCCATACCAATGGTCCAGCTACCTGGTTCTGTTAAGGCGTCTTTATAATTGCCACCAATAGAGAATTCTGCAACATCTCTTCTCCAGTTTTCACGCGTACCACTTCCTTGATAACCAAAGCCACGCACATAATCGCGTTTATCATCCCCTACATTTCTAAAACGAGGAATATAAAAACCATTGGCACGACGACCAAAAGTGTATTTATCTTCATACCCTTCCACAACACCTCCTGCACCTACACCTAAATGGTGATCCATTAAGTTTTTACCTAAAGCGTCGCTGCTGCTGCCTAAACCACCTTCCCAAACATCGGTAGCAGAGTTCATTAATAACCAAGTACTATTTAAAGTAGAGGCGTTGATGAAAATAATTTTAGCACTGTACTCAATAGTTTTATTGGTTTCAGCATCTAGTACAGTAACACCTGTGGCGCGTTTTTTATCTTTATCGTATTTAATTTCAGTCACAATACTCCAAGGTCTTAAAGTTAAATTACCGGTGGCCATCGCAGCTGGTAAAGTAGAAGACTGTGTACTAAAATAACCACCGAAGGGACAACCTAACCAACATTTATTTCTAAACTGGCAACCAGGGCGGCCTTCATGAGGTACCGTAATATTAGCAGTACGACCAATAATTAAATGACGAGATCCTTTATAGACTTCTTTTAATCTTGCAGCTACATCTTTCTCTACGCAGGTTAAATCCATGGCAGGTAAAAATTGTCCATCAGGTAAAACGGCTAAACCATCGCGGTTACCACTAATGCCTGCAAATTTTTCTACATAATCATACCAAGGTTCAATTTCTTTATAACGCACAGGCCAGTCAACACCATGGCCATCTTTTGCATTGGCTTCAAAATCTAAATCGGACCAACGATAAGATTGACGACCCCACATTAATGAACGACCACCTACATGGTATCCTCTAAACCAATCGAAGCGTTTTGTTTCCACATAAGGGCTTTCTTTATCTGAACACCAATAATCTAAATTGGTTTCGTTTAATGGATAGTCTCTTTTTAAAACTGGATAGTCTTTGATCATTTCCTGTGTGCGTGTGCCGCGATGTGGAAAATCCCAAGATTCTTTGTTTGCGTTTACATAATCTTTGATGTGTTCAATGTTTCTTCCACGCTCTAACATCAACACTTTTAATCCTTTCTGTGTAAGTTCTTTCGCTGCCCATCCGCCGCTAATGCCCGACCCTACTACAATTGCATCGTACTGTTGCCCTGCCATATTTTATGTTTTATTTTTTATTATAATTTCTCTACTTCTCTCTAATTACTTTTTTAATTACTTTACTTTTCTTACTTCCTCTTTTTACATACTCTTCTTTCTTATAATTTCCATTTTATTATACATCACAAATTTTAATAGCAGCTGCTAAAGAAGCCATCGGGTCTTTGTCTGCTGGAATAAATTCTTGTGCTACATAACCCTTGTAGCCTGTTTTTAAAATAGCGCGCATAATAGCAGGATAATATAATTCTTGTCTTTCATCAATTTCATTTCTACCGGGCACACCGCCTGTATGGTAGTGACCATAGTATTGATGATTGGTTTGAATAGAATGAATAATATCTCCTTCGTCAATTTGCATATGATAAATATCGAATAATAATTTAAAATTAGCAGAACCTAAACGCTTACATAACTCAACGCCCCAAGAAGAACGATCACACATGTAATCTTTGTGGTCTACTCTTGAGTTTAATAATTCCATTTGAATAACTACACCTCTTTTTTCTGCCACTGCCATAATTTTTTTCAAACCTGTTACACAGTTATTCAATCCTGTTTCATCATCCATGCCTCTTCTACTTCCAGAAAAACAAATTAAGTTGGTATAGCCTGCATCTGCTACATAATTAATATGTTCTATATAATTTTTTACTAATTTATCGTGGTATTGAAGGGTATTAAAACCTTCTGTTAAACTAATCTCTGCACCATTACACATGGTAGAAATTAAATTATTTTCTTTTAAAATTTTCCATTCAGAAGGACCTACTAGGTCCATACCCACCATACCTAATTGCTTAAAATTCTTTGCTAGTGTGGCTGTGGGAATGCTCTGATAGCACCACCTGCAGGCGGAATGTTGAATGTTTCCTTTAAGTGCTTCTGATGCTGATTGATTTTTCACTGCGGCTAATATATTCGAAGGTAGCACAGCACCTGTAGCAATTGCTGCAGACCCTGTTAAAACTTGTTTGATAAGCTTACGTCTGTTGACATTGGTTGACATGGCAAGTAAATGTTAATTGGTTAGATAAATATAATTTTTATTTCCTATTTTTTGGAAAGTTTTTAGTTAAAAAAGGGGGTTGTTTGCAAAATAATAAGGAAATTGCTTCTAGAATACGCTGAAAGTTTTACAATGACCTATTTAAACGATTTCTTAGCTTAAAAACAATCAACAATGAATAGAAAATTACGCATGGGCATGGTAGGTGGAGGTAAAGATGCCTTCATAGGAGCCATCCACAGATTAGCTGCCAATATGGATGGACTTATTGAAGTGAGTTGCGGTGCCTTAAGTATAAATCCTGAAATTGCAGTAGCTTCTGGAGAAGCTTTATTTCTTCCCAAAGAAAGAACTTATTTGACTTTTGAGGAGATGATCAAAAAAGAAGCTACCCTACCTGCTGAACAGCGTATCGATTTTGTAACTATTGTAACACCGAATTTTGCACACTTTGCGCCTGCTATGATGGCCTTGGATCATGGGTTTCATGTAGTGATTGAAAAACCTATTACTTTTTCAATGGATGAAGCAAAGCAATTAAAACAAAAATTAGACGAGACAGGATTAACACTTTGTTTAACACATACTTATTCTGGCTATCCCATGGTAAAACATGCAAAAGCCATGGCGCGAGAAGGCAAGCTGGGAAAGATTAGAAAGGTTTGGGTTGAATATGCGCAAGGTTGGTTAAGTAAATTATCAGAAAGAGAAGGTAATGCGCAAGCAGCTTGGAGAACCGACCCCAAAAAATCTGGAAAAAGTTCTGTAATGGGAGATATTGGAACCCATGCTGCACATTTAGCAGAATATATTACAGGTGCAAAAATTACAGATGTTTGTGCTGAATTAAACACCATGGTAGAAGGAAGAATGTTGGACGATGATGGATCGGTGATGTTAAAATTTGACAACGGCGCGAAAGGGGTGTTAATGGCCTCTCAAGTAGCAGCAGGTGAAGAGAATAATTTAAAAATTAGAATTTACGGAGAGAAAGGTGGTATTGAATGGATGCAACATGAACCTAATACACTTCATGTAAAATGGTTAGATCAACCTGCACAAGTATTAAGAGCGGGTGGAAACTACGGTGCACATTTATCTTCAACTGCTATACAAAGTTGTCGTACTCCAGGAGGACATCCAGAAGGATACTTAGAAGCATTCGCCAATATTTATCGCAACTTTGCTTTAACCCTTGGTTGTAAAATAGATGGTACAACCCCTACAGCAGAAATGTTAGACTTCCCTGGTATCGAAGACGGGTTAAGAGGTATGGCATTCATTGACAATGTAGTAGCTTCTTCCCAGTCCGATCAAAAATGGACTCCTTATGTTATTTAAAAAATTTTATTTAAAATACTAGTATGACAACAATTAAAGGACCTGCCATTTTTTTAGCTCAATTTATGGGCGATGAAGCTCCCTTCAATACTTTAGAGAGTATTTGTAAATGGGCGGCTGGCCTAGGTTTCAAAGGAGTGCAAATTCCTAGTTGGGATCCAAGATGTATCGATTTAAAAAAAGCTGCAGAAAGTAAAACTTATGCAGATGAAATAAAAGGCATTGTGGCAAGTGCAGGAATGGAAATCACAGAATTGTCTTCTCATTTACAAGGACAACTAGTAGCCGTGCACCCAGCCTATGATGCACAGTTTGATGGATTCGCTCCTAAAGAAGTGCATGGTAATTCTAAAGCAAGAACAGACTGGGCAGTACAACAATTAATTTATGCAGCGAAGGCTTCAGAAAATTTAGGATTAAATGCACATGCGACTTTCAGTGGTTCATTATTATGGCATACAGTATACCCTTGGCCACAACGCCCTTCTGGATTAGTGGAAACAGGTTTCACTGAACTTGCTAAAAGATGGATGCCTATTTTAAACGAGTTTGATAAAGTAGGGGTTGATCTTTGTTATGAAATTCATCCGGGAGAAGACTTACACGATGGCGTTACTTATGAAATGTTTTTAGATAAAGTAAAGGGTCATAAACGTGCTTGTTTATTATACGATCCCTCTCATTTTGTTTTACAATGCATGGACTACTTAGGTTATATCGATGCTTTTCATGAGCGTATTAAAATGTTTCATGTAAAAGATGCAGAATTCAACCCCACTGCTAAACAAGGTGTATATGGTGGATATCAAAACTGGGTGGACCGCGCAGGAAGGTTTAGATCATTGGGTGATGGTCAAGTAGATTTTAAAAGTATTTTTAGTAAACTAGCTGCTTATAATTTTAAAGGTTGGGCAGTAATGGAATGGGAATGTGCTATTAAACACCCAGAAGTAGGCGCTGCTGAAGGTGCCCTATTTATTCAAAAAAATATTATTAAAGTAACCGAAAAAGCATTTGACGATTTTGCGAGTACCGGTTCAGATGAATCATTCAATAAGAAAATTTTAGGTATTTAAACATTTAAAAAACGAAGCACTATGAAGAAGGTTTTATTTATTTTATCAACTGCTGTTATTGTAATGGCATGTGGGGGTGGATCAACAGAGGCTGGAAAAGCAACAACAGGAGTAACAGCAGCAGCTACAACAGGTAATGCATTATCAGATAATCCAGATTATCAAAAAGGTTTGGCTTTAGTGGCAGGAAGCGATTGTTTAACTTGTCATAAAGTAAGCGAAAAAAATATTGGACCTGCTTATAAAGATGTAGCAGCAAAATATGAAAACACTGAAGAGAACGTGAAAATGTTAGCTGCTAGGGTTATTAAAGGTGGTAGTGGTAATTGGGGTGCTATTCCTATGACGCCGCATCCACAATTAAAACAAGAAGATGTAGAACAGATGATAAAATATATTTTACTTTTAAAGAAGTAAAATGTGGTGAAGAAGTAAAATATTGTGAAGAAGTAAAATTCTTTACTAAAGAATCAATTGAACTAGTTAATTCAAATTAATCAATAAACAATTTTAACATTATATACCACTAAACAACACGCATGAAAAAATTATTGCTTGCCTTTTTAATCAGTTTTGTTGTCGCAGAAGCCAATGCACAACAATGGATTTCTTTATTTGACGGAAAAACAACCAATGGCTGGCATAGTTTTGGTAAAACTAGTACGGGCGAAGCTTGGAAAGTAGAAGAGGGTATGATTGTTTTTGATCCAGCAGCTAAGGCAGCAGGAAAATATGGCGGCGATATTGTTACCAATGAAGGTTTCAAGAATTTTCATTTACAATTAGAATGGAAGATTTCTAAAAATGGCAATAGCGGTATTATCTTTTTTGTACAAGACGATCCTACTAAATATAAAGAAACTTGGCATACAGGACCAGAGATGCAAGTCTTAGATAATGACGGGCATGATGATGGAAAAATTATTAGCCATAGAGCAGGTAATTTATATGATTTAATTGTGGGTAAAGAAGGGGTGGTGAAACCATACGACCAATGGAATAAAGTAGATATCATTTTTAAAGATGATAAATTAGACCTTATTTTAAATGACGTGAGCATGGTAAGCACACATGTTGGAGACGATGGCTGGAAAGAACTTATTAGAAGATCGAAATTTGCTAAAGGAGAATCTCCAGACTTTGCAAAAGTATTCTCTGGACATATTGCTTTACAAGACCATGGGAACAAAGTGAGCTATAGAAATATTCGAATTCAAAAATTGTAATTCAGATAGTGCAAACTATTCATGAAGATTTTATGCGTCAGGCCCTCGTGCAAGCACAGAGGGCCTTTGACGTTGATGAAGTACCAGTGGGTGCTGTGATAGTTATGCATGGTAAAATCATTGCCAAGGCATACAACCAAGTACAATTATTAAAAGATGTTACGGCGCACGCAGAAATTTTAGCCATCACTAGTGCTTGTGAAAGTTTACAAGAAAAGTATCTAACCGAAGCTACTTTATATGTTACCATTGAGCCTTGCTTAATGTGTGCAGGCGCTTTGTACTGGAATAAAATTGGCCATATTGTTTTTGGTGCCTATGACCAAAAAAATAGTTACCGCAGGGTGACAGAAAAAAATCCTTTTCATCCTTCTACCACCCTTGTGGGCGGCATTTTAGAAAATGATTGCGCCGCGCTCATGCAAGCTTTCTTTAAAACAAAGCGATAGTAAACTTCTGATACAATGCTTCATAATAAGTTTCTATTCTTAAAATAATAAATACCTGTTTCTCGTCTCGCTCTACGCATGCTCGAAAGCTCGTCTCGAAACAGTATTTATTATTTATAATAGTATAAGCGCAGTAAATAAATAGTTTCCGTAGTAATCCGTTTGTAGGATTACGGAGGAAAGCTATTTTTTACGAAGCGATAGCAGAACATAATTATCGTTTGCGAGACAAGAAATAGATATTTATAAAGCGCGCAATTCTTTCTATTTTAGAAAAAAAGCCCGTAAGTAGCTTAAATCAGCGCAAAGCATTGTAATTTTGACCTTCATTCATAAACACAATAAATAAAAAATATGTCATTTACACTACCTGCATTACCTTATGCACATGAAGCCTTAGAACCCCATTTTGATACTTTGACCATGCAAATACATCATGGCAAACATCATCAAGCCTATGTAGATAATTTAAACAAGGCAGTTGCTGGCACTCCGAATGAAGGAAAAACTATTGAAGAATTAGTAAAAGTGGCGGGTAGTATCAGCCCCGCTGTAAGAAATAATGGCGGTGGACATTGGAACCATAGTTTCTTTTGGGCTAGCTTAGCACCTAATGCTGGTGGCGCGCCCACGGGTGAATTAGCCGATGCTATCAATGCTGCTTTTGGAAGTTTTGATGCGTTCAAAGAAAAGTTTGCAACTGCTGGTATGACTCGTTTTGGAAGTGGCTGGGCTTGGTTAATTGTAAAAGATGGAAAATTAGAAGTGAGCTCAACCCCTAATCAAGACAATCCTTTAATGGATGTAGCAGAAGTAAAAGGCCATCCTATTGTAGGTGCCGATGTATGGGAGCATGCTTATTATTTGAAATATCAAAATAGAAGAGCCGATTATTTAGCTGCTTTTTGGAATCTAGTAAATTGGTCAGTAATTGCTGATCGTTTTGCTGCTGCAAAATAATAATAGAAGCATTTATAGTCGAAATATAGAAGCATTCATACTCGAAACAATTTTAATCTGAAAACCTGCACTTAAAAACTGCAGGTTTTTTTGTGTCAACTTATGTAGGTAAAACTTATTTTATAAATAGAAATTGAAACTATGGAACTGGGTCATAACCCTGACCTCCGCCCGGCCTGCATTGACTTAGTCTTTTGACTGCTAAATAAATGCCTTTTAGAGGACCATATTTTTGAATGGCTTCGCTCGCATAATGAGAACAGGAAGGCGTAAACCTGCATTTGCTAGCGCCCATCCATGGAGAAATTACATATTGATAAATACGTATCAAGAGTATAAAAGGAAAGGCTATTATTTTTTTAAGCGTAGGCAATGTATCTTCTTTAATAGTTTAATTTTTATATTCTTATTTAACTTAATTTTTCTAAAGAAATTTTTACCGCGTATATATTAAAAATTACTAATTATGCTTTATTCAATTTTGTAACTAATATCGAAAGCGCCTCTTTTAGTTTCCCTTGAATTTCAATTTGTGTAAGTACATGCGCGTCGGTATATAAGAAAAATAAATTAACGCGTTTATTCTCAAGTGCGGCCTGGCTTAAGAAATTAGGTTTTTCCAAACGGTAAGCTTCTCTTAATAATCTTTTGACTCTATTACGTTGCACTGCTTTTCTAAATGTTCTGCTAGGCGCCCCCACCCCTGCTTGTAATAAACTACTAATCGTTGCATTACCTATGGTGCTAACAATAGGTTCAATGGTATAGATAAGTCTAATAGGGAATACATTAATTGCCTGGCCAGTGGAAAATAAATGTTGTGTTTGTTTTCTACTTTTTAGTTTATCTGTTTTCTGATATGTAAAAACTTTAGCCAATGAAGCAAAATTAAAGTGATAAAAAAAGTCCCTCCCGAATAACGGGAAGGACTTTAAAATTATTGAATTTATTTGTAATAGCTAAAAGGGATACTGGAAGATTAAATTTTACTTTAAGTCTTTATCGTTTACTTTAATCCTTTTTTAATCCTTTCTCGCTAGATACAGTTAGTTTTTTGCGTCCTTTCTTTCTACGGCTTGCTAATACTTTACGACCATTAGCAGATTCCATACGCTTACGAAAACCATGAACAGATTTACGACGACGTTTATGTGGTTGAAATGTACGTTTCATTTGATGTCTTTTACTTGCTTAGTTTCTTAAAATTGTTTCCACTTCAATAGCAGTCACCATACCACTACCTGTGAAAGGACGGCAAAAATAGGGTATTTTTTCATTTCTTAAGCTAAATCTGTATGTTTTGCCTCAATTTTTTGGCCAAAAAATAAGCTGCCCTGCTTTTCAAAGGTTTTGGCGTTATCGGTTGTATAAAAACTCAGATGCGCATTCCGACTACATTTTTGGGCTAATTCGGGGTGATTTTCAAGGTATTTTACAAGACTTTTTGCCACAATATCACCTTGTGTTACCAAACGAACCCCTGAAGGTAAGAAAGACTTTATTTTAGACTCCAATAGCGGATAATGAGTACAAGCTAGTAAAATAGCGTCGATACCCTCAGATTGGCTAAAAAGCTCATTTAAGTACTGCTGCACAAAATAGTCTGCCCCAGGTTTATCAAACTCTCCATTTTCAATTAAAGGCACCCACATTGGACAGGCTTGTTGAAATACTTGAAGTGTAGGAAAAAATTTAGCTAATTCAATGGGGTAGCTATCGCTTTGCACGGTACCCAAGGTACCCATAATACCAATTTGATGATTCGTAGAAAAATTGCCTACTACTTCCGTGGTAGGACGAATAACGCCTAATACTCTTTTACTGGGATCTAGATGTGGTAAGTCTAATTGTTGAATATTTCGAAGTGCTTTAGCGGAGGCTGTATTGCAAGCAATAATGACCAAAGAACATCCTTGATTAAAAAACCAGTTCACTGCTTCTAAAGTATATTGATACACTGTTTCAAAAGACCTAGTCCCATAAGGAGCCCGCGCATTATCTCCTAAATAAATATAATCATACTGTGGCAATTGTTTTTTCAATTCCTTCAAAATGGTGAGTCCACCATAACCACTATCAAATACACCAATGGGTGCTGGCATAAAATTTATTTAATTAAATACGCTGTTGTAAACATTGTTCTGTAAAACTAAGAACCTCGTTGCATAACAACGAGGTTCTATCCAAAAATATTTTAAAAAAGAATTATCCTTTTTTTGCTGGAGCAGCTGCTTTAGTAGCACCGCCTGTAGCCGCTTTGAAGGCTTCTTCTACATCCTTAGGTAAGTTCAATTTCAACTTGATGGCCACACGAATGGTTAAATTGTCAGCGATAGAAGGTTGAGCATAAGGAGATAACGATTCAGCTTTCAACACCAGTGTATATTTATTTTCTGCAACTACTTCACTTAAAGCAGCAGCTACTTTTTGTCTGTAAGGCAATAAAAGAGCTTCCTCTTTTTGTTGCATCATACTTTGTTGGTATTGTTGCCAGTTGATTAACTTATACTTTAATTTATTTAAATCGGTAGTAGCCATTTCAAAAGCCTTTGCTTTTTTAGACAACTCAGCAGAATCTCTTCTAAAAATGCTATCCTTAATTTGATAATCTTTTAAAGTGTAGTTGTACTCTTCTTGTAAAGTATCTTGTGCATAGGACTTAAGCACAGTGTCTAATTTCTCTTGGATACCTGGGAATAAAGCAATTACGCTTTGGTCGTCGAAGTAACCAATCTTTGTTTGTGCAGTTGCACTTGTTGTAAATGAAGCTGCGATAAATAAGATGACAGCTACTAAGAAACCTTTTTTCATAAGATATTGTTTTATTTTTTGATCTTTTTTTATTGTTTATATCTAATTGCCAATGCCCAATTCTTTTAAAACGTCGTCGCTTTTGTCCAGTTTTGGGTCTGCAAATATAATGGTAATTCCTTCACTTTTATCCAAAATGAAGTCATAAGAGCGGGCTGCGGCCATTTTTTGTACTGCATTGTATACCTTATCCTGAATGGGCTTCACCAATTTTTGTCTTTCTTTAAATAAATCCCCTTCGTAGCCAAAACGCTTTTTTTGCAAATCTCTCAATTCTTTTTCTTTTATAAAAAGTTCATCTTCTCTCTTTTTTCTTAGGTCTTCCGACAGCATAAATTGCTCAGCCTCATAGTTTTTATACATTTTATCCAAGGCCATTTGCTTATCATCAATTTCTTTTTGCCATTGGTCGCCTAAAACTTTCAATTTCTTATCGGCTTCCTTATATTCTGGAATCTTATCTAAAATATACTTGGTATTAATAACGGCATATTTTGTTTGTGCCTGACTTGTAAAAAAAGTGGCAAGTCCTATAAAAAGGATCAAAAACTGTTTTCTAAATTGCATGTTCAATTATTTATGAAATGAAAATTACGATAACTATTTTATTCTGGCTCATACCCAAGCATAAAGGTAAACCTTCCTGCATCTTTTAAAGAATTAGTCCCATTAATTCTATCAATACCAATTCCATAATCAAACCCTAATAGACCAAACATAGGTAAATAGAAGCGCATTCCAATACCTACTGAACGTCTTAAATTAAACGGATTATATTCTTTCATGCTATACCATCCATTGGCCGCTTCAAAAAATCCTAAAGCATAAATAGTACTACTTGCCGCTAAACTTAAAGGATAACGAACTTCCACTGCATATTTATTGAAAATAGTAAAGTGTTGTCTAGAAGTTTGTTGGTCGGGGTTTACTTTGGGATTAGAACTCTCATACACTGGATAACCTCTTTGTGCAATGATATCATAGCCTAGTAAGGCAAACTGATTACTCAGGCCCGCATCTCCTAATTGGAAACGCTCAAAAGGAGAAACCGTTAAGTCGCTATTATACGCACCCAAGAAACCATATTTAGCCGCAAACTTTAAAACAAATTGTTTGTTGTGGTCTGCGCCTGCAGGTTTACCTAGTGGTATAAACCATTCCCCATTTAATCTCCATTTATGGTATTCTAATAATTCAAAGGGATTTGCTACACTATTTACATTAGGTGTAATTAAAGAATAAGGTGGCGTTAATTGTCCACTTAATAAAAAGGTAGACCCCGTTCTTGGAAACAAAGGCTGATCCACTGATGTTCTTTGAAGAGCAATTCTAAAGTTGACATTGTTTACAACACCATTATTAAAATTCGGAAGATTATAAGGATCAATAGCATAATCTTTCAAAGTATATCTAGTATAGTTTAATCCCATATTCAAAGAAAAATAATCATCAGGCCATGATAATTGTCTACCAAAAGAAACAGTCGCACCGGTAGTAGAAATATATCTTGCATCGGCGGCATTGGGGTCATAAGCACCGGTGAGTAAATTATAAGTTTGTCCGTATTTAGTATTGTACACACTTACAGTAAGTGTATTTCTTTTAATACCACCGAACCAAGGTTCTGTGAATGACAAATTAGTAGACCTAAAAGCTTTACCATTACTTTGAACTCTTACACTTAGTTTTTGTCCATCTCCCATTGGAAGAGGATCCCATGCAGCTCTTTTAAATAAGTTCTTAGAGCTAAAATTATTAAAAGTCACCCCTAAGGTTCCAGTAAGTCCAATATAACCACCCCAACCAGCACTTAACTCTAATTGATCGCTCGATTTTTCTTCTACACCATAATTAATATCCACGGTACCATCTTCAGGATTCGGTATAGGATCAATTTTTATTTTCTCTTGATCAAAAAAGTTTAACTGTGCAATTTCACGTTGAGAACGAATTAATAAACTACGGCTAAACTTATCACCTGGTAGCGTTCTAATTTCACGACGAATCACAAAATCTTTTGTTTTTTCATTACCCGCTATACGAATAGTTTTAATGGTGGCTTGAGGACCCTCAACAATTCGAATTTCAAAATCAATGGTATCGTTGTATACAGCAGTCTCTACTGGATCTACTCTAAAGAATAAATAACCATCGTCTTGGTATAAAGTACTTACATCACCGCCTTCAGCCGTAGGTGTTTTACCTAATTTATTAAATAAGATTTCTCTATTATAAATTTCTCCTTTTTTAATGTTTAAAATAACGGATAAAATGGAATCGGTATACTTGGTATTGCCTCTCCAATTAATATTACCAAAATAATATTTACGCCCTTCTTTCATTTGTAAATCAATATTCAAATTACCTCCTGCATTATGGTAAACTGTATCTTTTTCAATCACCGCATCTCTAAATCCTAATGAGTTGTAATAATTTAATAGGTTGTCTTTACTTTCTTCGTATTTCTTAATATTAAACTTAGAAGAAGAAAGTGAAAACCTTGCGTAAGAATTTAATATTTTTCTAGTCTTGGTGAAAGTTAAATACCCCTTCTCCGACATATACTGTTCAAATGAATAAGGAGTAGTTTTAACAATGACTGATTTGTCATTGATTGGAAATAATGTAAGTCTCGATTTTTCATGCACTTCTTTCAAGCTTTTTTTAAGCTTTGTTTCTTCAATTAAATTACCTCCAAAATTGATATTGTTAATTCTTACTTTAGGCCCTTTATCTACCACAAAATCTAATAATAAATTATTTTTTCTAGCGGCGTCTTTGCGTTCTTTAATAGTGACTTTAATATCCTGAAACCCTTTTTCAGCATAATATTTTTTAATGCCTTCGATGGCCGTAATTTTCATATTATCGGTTACCACTCTATTAGGGGTTAATCCTGTTTTACCAGACAATTCATCAATATCCGATTTCTTCACACCAATAAATATGAACTTTGATAAACGAGGGCGCTCTGTCACATTAATTTCTACATCAATTTCTTTGCCTACTAAATCGGTTAAATAAATACTTACATCGCTAAAATAATTTTGATCCATCAACTTGCGGATAGACTTCGCAAAATTGTCTCCCCCTGGAATAGCTACTTCATCGCCTGTATTTAAAGTAGAAAGTGAAAGCAATAAATTTTCATCAAAGTTTTCATTACCTACCACTTTAATATTACGAATCTTGTATTTAGAGGGTGTTTTTTGGGTGAAAATATTGATCAGTTTTACATTAATCTGCGTCACGGAATCTTTAACAGGTGTATCCTGAGCATAAGAAGTCGAATTCAATAAAAGTACTGATAGTGAACCTATTAAAAAGGGAAGGAATTTACGCATCTGCTAAGGGGCTAAACATTTATAATTTTAAAAGTGTCGCAAATTACTCGTAATAATTCAAAGTCTTTGTTAAAAGTGAAAATAAACATATTATTTTTTTTAACTATTCGTACTAATTTGACGACTAGTTTTGCCAAATCTGCGTTCCCTAGATTGGAAATCTAGGATGGCTTTTATTAAATCGTCCTTCCTAAAATCGGGCCATCTGGTCTCAGTGAAGTATAATTCGGCATAGGCCAATTGATATAATAAAAAATTACTTATACGAAATTCCCCACTGGTACGTATCATTAGTTCTGGATCAGGAAAATCAATGGTAGTAAGGAATTCAGAGAAAGTCGTTTCTGTTATTTGATCCAAATTAAGGCTGCCTTGTTTCACTTTAGTGGCCATTTTTTTAGCAGCTTCCACAAGCTCCCATCTGCTACTATAACTTAGTGCCACAATAAGGGTTAGCCCTGTATTTTTAGCTGTTTGAGCGGTGGCATCATCCAAGGCTTTAATGGCGTGAGGAGGCAGTAAAGATAAATTACCAATAAAGCGAAGCTTGATATTATTTTTATGTAAATCGGGGACTTCTTTGGCAATGGTATCCACAAATAAAGTCATCAGGCCGGTGACTTCTTCTTCTGGCCTTTCCCAGTTCTCCGTGCTAAAAGCATAAAGCGTTAGGTATTGAATGCCTATTTCAGTGGCGGCTTCCACCACTTTTCTAACGCTTATTACACCCTGATAATGCCCAAATAAGCGGTCCTGGCCTTGTTCTTCTGCCCATCTGCCATTACCATCCATTATAATGGCTATATGTTTAGGCAGCTTGCTTAGATCCAGGTTTTCCATGGTGTAAAATTATGAAAATAACTAGGTTATTTGCGTTTAAAGAAGCCAAATAAAGACCTTTTAGGCCCTTTATTACTTGATTTACCCTGTTTTGAAAATAGATTATCTCTTTTGGCTTTAGGCTTAGGTTCTGGACCATAAATTCTTAATAAATTATAGGATAGTCCCAATTTAGCAGAAAAGAATTGATCTCTTCCCGAAGTACTTGCTTGGTAGGTAATAAGGCCTGGTTTATAAGTATCATTGTCTCCAAAATGATCCACTAAATCTGAATTGGTAAAACGATAAGTAAATTCTCCGAAAAAATTAAAGGAGCCTAAAAAATTATATTTAAAACCTAAATTAATTGGAAGCGTGATAACATTGGGCGCTTTAGTCGCGAGGCCAGCTAGCATATAGTTACTAGTATCTTTTAAAGGAGATAAATAACCTACGCCAAAACCAAGATAAGGACTGAAACGGTAATTTTTATTTCCATTAATAAATTTTAAAAAATAAAGTTCTGTCATCAAGCTTATATCTTGATAAGTAGTTTTGAAATATAAATTTCTATCATGCACATAGGCATTCATATTATTAGCCGTCATTGAATCAATGGCTCCTAAAGTAACGATTTCATAATTCAGCCTTATACCTACATAATCATTCAATTGTTTTTTATAAAACCCGCCAAAATTAAAGCTTAGGAATTGTAAGTTCGGTGCGAGGTCTCCGTTGTAAGAAGCTTGACCTACAAATGCACCAAATTCGCCTTTATTTTCTATTAATTGTAAATGTTGTGCATCTAGCCTAACAGTAATAAATAGAAGAAAAAATAAATAAATAAATTGCTTGCGCATGGGCTAATTTCTTTTATCCAAGCCCCATGTGAGCTTTGTTCGTAAGGTAGTCAAATAGCTGTTTTCATTGAGTCTTATGAAATTAACAGAGAACGATTCTTTTTTAACGGCCAATTGAATATTTTTAGGTACAATCTCTTTTCTAGCATCTAAGGCACAAATTAATTCTTCTGTTCTGCCTTCAATTTCAAAAGAAATCACCGAACTATCTGGCACTACAATGGAGCGTACATTTAAATTATGGGGAGCTACGGGTGTTATGACAAAGCTTGCAGAATCAGGAAATAAAATAGGTCCATTGCAACTCATATTATAGCCCGTCGAACCCGTTGGGGTTGAAACAATTAATCCGTCCGCCCAATATGAATTTAAAAATTCACCATTTAAATAAGTATGAATTTTAATCATGGGAGAGGTATCTCTTTTATGAATGGCGAATTCATTTAAGGCATAAGGGGCTGTTCCAAAAATGATAGGATCTGCATCTAAATGCAACAAAGTTCTTTTTTCAATAACATAAGTACGATTGATTAAAGCATCTACCATTAAACTCAATTCGTCTTTTGAAATAGTGGCTAAAAAACCAAGTCTGCCATAATTAATACCTAAAATGGGAATTTGACTATCGCCTACAATAGTGACTGCATCTAAAACAGTACCATCACCTCCTAAACTTATTAAACAATCAATACTATCATGTATGGCAGAAAAAGAATTAAATGCAATAAGGGGTTCTTGACCAACGCCGGCCTGTAAATTAAATTTTTGTAGTAATTCCTCGTACACATATATTGTTACCGCATGCTTATTTAAGGCCAGAAGTAATGCTTGCAATGATTGTTGTTGGTCGATATCAACCCCTCTGCTATATATGGCTACTTTCATCAAAAAAATTTAAAAATTTATACCCGTATGCAAATATAACCCTTTGTCGCCAAGCTGATTCAAGCTGTAATCAATTTTTAAAACAAAATCATAAATACTAATAATATCCAAGCCTAGCCCCGCCGTTCTTATGAGCGTGTTGGCAAGGCGACTATTATTAAGAGGTCTCTCACTGTAGACATAGCCAAGATGAGTAAAGGCCTTGAACCAAAATTGATATTTTATAAAAGGAAGGCTCTTCATTGGCAATGCATTTTTAATACGCACAGTTCCTAATGCATGTTGGTAAGAGGCTTTCAAAATGCTAGCTGCATTTCCATCTACTACATAATATTCTAATCCATTCATTTGTAAATTACCATAGCCCAATAATTTATTATCGGTATAGTTTTGATTGGATAAAAATTTAACCAATGTATTAGATTCAAAAAAAACAAAATTTGATTTAGTAAATGGGTGCGCCCACATTTTTTTAAGTTGGATAGAACTTAAATTACTATTTTTTGAAAAGCGATGATAGAAAATGACATCGGTAGACTGGCCCTGGGTAGGATAAGCATTATAGTCAAAATGAAAACGGGAAAATGATAAAGAGGCATCTACATAAGAAAATATTTTTTGATGACTGGGCAAGAAATTAGCTTGGTAGAGAAATGCTGAATCGCTAATCTCGTTTTTACCAATGCCTATTTGAAAACTACCTCTATCATATAAATTAGGACGGTATAATAGACTTGCATTGGCACGATAGCCTTCTTGTATAATATTATTCGTTTTATAAAAAACTTGCTTGTCTAATTTGGTATCGATATTTATTTCCTTTTGTGTGAAATTTTGCCAACCCAAGGCTAAACCATACCGTAATTTTTTATCAATAAAGGGTATTTGATATCTAAATATAGACTGTTGTGTATAGCCCGTAATAAAAGCAGCAGTTAGCTTATCGTTATTACCCGAAACATTGGCTTGTCTTAGATTGAATCCGTAATTGACTCTATCTAAACTTCTATTTTGATCATTCCACCATTGGCTAAAATTTCGAGCTACCCATCTGAAATAAGGAATGGGAAATAAATACCATCTTTCACTCACATTAATTTTGATGACTACTTGATTGCTATCAATAGCTTCTGAATGCACCGTTACTTGTACAAATAAGGAAGTATTGTATAATTGTTGTTCAGAGACAGTATCTAAAATGGATAGAGAATCTTTGGAGATCATGTCGCCTTCGTGATAAGGCAATTCTCTTAAAATAATATAAGGTTTGGTTTTTCTATTACCCTCTATTTGTATAGAAGTGATTTTTATTTGTGCCGAAACTAGGTTTGAAAAAAATAAAAAAGAAGCAATAAAAAAAAATAAATATTTTATTTTATTACACATCTAAATAATTCATTAAATGATGGTAATGACTTTCCATATCATTGTGTAGTGGTGACTTTCCAAAATAATGTAACACTTGATAATCATAGCGTTCAAAAGTAGCTATAATGGCAGAAGCCTCTTCTTGATTAATTTTGATGGTAATAATCATGGCGCCCGTTGCAGGCTCAAAAAAACTATTTAGTTGCAAAATTTGGGCATTATTGGTTTCTACCAAGCGGCTCATTTCTGCTAAAGAATATTGATAGGGAGAAATGGAAAGCACAATAATGGCTCCATTTTGTTCAGCACCTAAGAAACGATTTATATATTCATTTAAAATTTTCTGTGTAATTACCCCCAAACATTCTTGCTGCTCATTTAAAACAGGCAGTAATGAAAGTTCATGTTTAGAAAATAATTCTAAGGCTTTTGTAAAATGCGCCCCACCGTTCAAGCCAATTCGCGGCAAGCCTTCTGCAATGCTGGCCATAGTTTGATCTAAGGCAATATCCAATACCGATTCTTTAGTTACTAAGCCAATAAAATATTCGTCTTTTAATAGAGGTAAATGTTGTACTTCATAATCTTCCATACATTGCAATACAAAGGAGGCAGTATCTTCCAATCGAAGCATGGGAAAACCTTTTATAGCCATTTCATTTGCAATCATAAGATGAGTATTATTTAGGTAAGGAACCAAGAAATTTTTCTAAGATAATATTAAACTCAGCAGGTACTTCCATCATGGGAGCATGCCCACATTTATCAATAAAATCTAACTGGCTATTTGGAATTAATTTTTTAAACTCTTCTGCCACAAAAGGAGGCGTGACAATATCATTCTTACCCCAAATTAATAAAGTAGGTTGCTGAATTTGATGTAAGTCTTCTGCTAAATTATGTCGAATGGCACTTTTTGCTAAAGAAAGAATTTTAATGACTTTAAGTCTATTTTTGGTGATCTCAAAAACTTCATCCACTAAAGCTGGAGTGGCAACGGCAGGATCATAAAAAGTTTGAGCAGTTTTGTTTTTGATATATTCGTAATCGCCTCTTCTAGGATAACTATCGCCCATTGCATTTTCAAACAAACCACTACTGCCTGTTAAAATAAGCGACTTCACTCTTTCAGGATGCTTCAAAATATATACCAGGGCTACATGCCCTCCTAAAGAATTGCCCAATAAATGAATATGGGTATAATTTTTATATTCAATAAAGGCGGCAACATGTTTTTCTAAACCTGATACAGTGGTATGTAAAATATCTAAATCAAATAAAGGAAGTATGGGCACCACTACCTTATGAGTATGTCTAAATTTTTCAATGAGGTCAGTAAAGTTACTAAGGGCGCCGAAAAGTCCATGACAAAGCATTAAGGTTTCCCCTTCTCCTACTTCTAGGTATTCAAATTTTCCGTCTTTTATAATCTCGTATTCCATAGTTTTTGCTAATGGGTTAAAGATAGTTAATTCGTTTTAAAAAAGGTGCATCTTGGGCCTTCGCTTATTTTGTTATTATTAGATTAATAACAATTCATTAACTTACTCAAAATCAATGAATTATTTGAATTTTGGCCCTATTTGAAGGGGTTAGAAAAAGTGGTAAAAGTACTTTTAATGGATGGAATCCATATGGAGGCTTTTTCCATACAATAAGGCCACCATTTTTGAAGATAAGTATAAGTGTAAGTGTCTTTCATCTCAACAACTTGTACCACCCCTAATACTTGTAAAAAATAGACAACAGCACTAAGCATTGTAAAATAAATAAAGCCATATAAAATAATTCCTAATAATTTATTCAACCAGCCTAATAATAACCATTCTGCAGTTTGTTGCAATATTCCGGAAATAAATTTTAATATAATTAATACTAAAATTAAAATAACTAAAAATGAAATGAAGGGTAACCAGTGAGAAGCAATCTTGGTATGTTCTTTTAATAAATTAGCCACCCACCCTGCAAATTGAAAAGCTAGAATTAATCCAATCATTAAGGAGAAAAAAGAAATGATTGCTTTAATGAATCCATTTCTATAGCCTTGTAAAAGGGCAATGATTAAAATAGTTCCTGTGAGTATATCTAACCACATAGCATTAGGCGCTTAATAAAGTTTTGGCAATAGCAGAAATGACTTTACCATCTGCTTGACCTGCTAATTGTTTAGTAGCCATGCCCATCACCTTACCTAGGTCCCCAGGCCCAGCTGCACCCACTTGCGCAATAATGGCTTGCACAGCGGCTTTCACATCTTCTTCATTCATTTGTGCAGGTAAAAACTTTTCTATCACCGCAATTTCTTCCGATTCTTTGGTAGCCAAGTCTGGTCTATTTTGTTGTTCAAATATGGCTAAAGAATCCTTGCGTTGTTTTACTAATTTTTGTAATAATTTTAATTCTGTTTCTGCAGCAATAGCCCCACCAGCACCAGGTTCTGTTTTTGCTTTTATAATTTCTGCTTTAATAGCTCTTAATCCTCTTAACAAAGCTTCATCTTTGTTTTTCATGGCGTCTTTCATCAAAGACATCACATCGGTTTCTAAAGACATAGTATAATTAATTTATTATAGTTTATTATTATTCGATTATTTATTATTTTCTGAAAGTTGACTAGCTCTAAATTTAGTATAAAAAGTTTTAGCAAATTCTTTAAATTCGTTTGCTAATTTTTCATCTTGCGTGGCTCTTAAATAGGCATCGCTCATGCCCATTAAATTTTGATAAAAGAAATCGGCCATTTCATCCACCATCATGTCCTTGGTCCATAGGTCAATACGAAGTGCGGTTTTATCGGTGGGATCCCAAAAAGTAAGCATCATAGCGCGTGCTTCCTGTGCTTCTGTAGCTGTACTATCGGAGGCAGACCACTTTATATTTTGAGGAATTTTTTGATCGTCTAAACCAATGTTAACCTGAATACTTGACTGATGCATATTAAAATTTTGAAACACAAAAATACAAATTAATTAAATAAGAACCTTACGAACTCTTCAGCGTAAGTGGTATCTGTATAAGCCCTGCATGCTTCTTTTTGGCATATAAATCACTCAACCACTGCTTACCCATTCTTGCCCTTCCTTGAAGGAATAGTTCGTCCTTATAGTACAATTTGAAATGATTAGAGAGTGCTCCTTTTTCTTCAAAACTAAAATGCTCGCCCGCTTGTTGCCAAGATTTAGGTATTGAAGCGCTTTGATTTTCAGCATTATTAAAAAGTAATGGAATATCATACTCAATAGCCACTTCTATTAAACTGGTTTTATCAAAATTAATATTGTTAAATAAAATGACATAGCTAGCTGCTATCCATGTTAATTCAATATCAACTATTGTCTTAATAAAAATAGATTCTTTAAATTTATAACCCTTTAATAAAGCATGGGCCTGCGTGAGCTCTTTTTCATTTTCAAAAATGAAAACCAGTGCCATATTGGTTTGTTGCCATTTTTTAAAAATAGAAAATTCTTTAAGCATATCCACAAAAGCATCTAAAGGCTGAAAGGCTAAGAAATAGTTAGCCCCATCGGTTAAACTATTTTTAGCATCTGCTAGAGCCACCCATTCATATAAGGGTAAGTTTGTAATTGGCAGGTAGGCTTCCTGTATTTTATGAGTGTAGCGCTCATATTTATTTTTAAAAAAATCAAAGACCCATTCATTGATGGCATAAGTAGCCACCGCTTTTTTAAGAAAATTTTTAGTGGCCTTTGTTAAAGACCATTTATGTAGAAAGGAAAGTCCTGCACTAAGACTAGGGTGCATTAAGGGAATAAAATAATGCGGAAATTGATTGCTACCTTTTAGGCCTGCTCCAAAATGAATAATGGCCGCATTGGTCACCTCCTTGATTAATTTTTCAGCGGCTATTTCTTTTATAATGGTCACCGCATCGTTGTTTTGCTCCAGCACCAGTAGTTGCTCGGGTAAATTATTGCCTACTATATAAAAATGAATTTGTGGTGAACTCAATCCTAGTTCAATGATATCCAATACCTTCTGTGATAGAACGGCCCTTGGAATGTCAAATTTGGAACTAGTTAATATAAATAAACGCATCAGCAAAAATACTGCATACTTAACAATTTATCCACCAATCATTTAGGAAGCTTAGTTCCTATTAATAGTCCCCTAACTTTGTTCTATGGCAAAACACTTGCACCAACTTGACTTATTTGGAATGGAAAGAGACCAACCAGTGCATATTAAAGCACCCGTTGAAAAAAAGAAGCCTGCCTTACCTAAGTTTGAACGAATAGCAAGCGAAGAAGCCATTTCGCAAATACACAAAGAGTTAGCAGAGGAAGAACTGCTTCCTACTGTTTCTAGAACACCGATGTCACTTACACATCATCATTCAAGTAGTAAAAGAGGAAGAAAATCATTTGCCTCAATGGACGCCGATATACATACTTTAAATATTCCAGCCTCAGAAGAATTAATT
>Ga0209596_1000451_pt1 | contig 37986 bp, 26 predicted proteins | sample M_130807_MF_Meta_FD_187314 | JGI IMG/M metagenome (GOLD analysis project Ga0209596, IMG submission 187314) | Freshwater microbial communities from Lake Montjoie, Canada to study carbon cycling - M_130807_MF_MetaG (SPAdes) (version 2) | ecosystem: Environmental > Aquatic > Freshwater > Lake... | reverse complement strand
AACTTCACCTTTATTGGCGGCAAGGCCCAAGGCGGCGAAGAGGGCGGTTCGGCTCCGCGTTCCCGCGGTGGCGACACCCCCGCTCCTTCTGGCGACCACGGCGGCGACGACGTCCCCTTCTAAATTCCACTTTCTCTTTAACCCAAGCAAGACACCAACATGGCATTCACCGAAGTTTTACTCATTAAGCCCGTCGACGGCCTCGGCGCCGAAGGCGAACAGGTCCGCGTCCGCGCGGGCTATGCGCGCAATTACCTGCTCCTGCAGGGCATCGCGCTCCCCGTCAACCGCGCTAACACCAAGTACATCGAGTCCTTGAAGAAGGCCCGCGAAGCCCGCGAGTCCAAGGACCTCGAGTCCGCGACTGCGACCTCTGCCAAGCTGGCCGCTCTCAAACTCGTCTTTGCCGTCAAGACCGGTGAAGGTGGCAAGATGTTCGGCGCCATCAGCACCGCTGAAATCGCTGCCAAGCTCGCCGAACACGGCATTGAGCTGGAGCGCAAGCGTATCCACCTCAGCCAAGGTCCCGTCAAGGTTCTCGGCAAGCATCTCACGACCATCCGTCTCCACGCTTCCGTCTCGATCGAGCAGGAGTTTGAAGTCGTCTCCGAGAATCCGATCGAGGCCGTCGCCGAAGAAGCCGAAGAGGCACCGGAACGCTTCGACCGAGACCAGAAGCCCCGCAAGCCGCGCAAGGACAAGAAAGAAACGAAGTAAGCCTTCGGTTCTTACCCATCCCAAAGCCCGCTCCCTGAGCGGGCTTTTTTTGGTCTACGCTTAGCGTGCCTTGAGCCAGTCGGGGCTGCTGACCATAAACTCGAGTTGGCCTTTGTAGAAGTTGAGTTGACCGAGCCAGCGGACCGCTTGGCCTTTCTTCGTGGCCTTTACCGTCTTGAGCAAGGCTTCATCGGGTACGTAGAGCGCGTAGCGTTTATCGCCGATGAGGACGGAGGGCTTGGCGCCGCCATTATAGGTGCCTTCGAGAACGAAGATTTCACCGATCTGCTTGGCAATCTCGTCCGGGCTCAAGGCAGGAATCGTCTTGGCATTAACGAATTTGGAGACGTCGAGCATCGCAGGGAAGGCTGCGAGGCCCTCGCTCGGTGAAAACTCTGGGCGGGTCAGCGGGGCGGTTGCCGCCTTGGCGTGAATCGTAAATTCAGCTTGGATAGGGAAGTGGTCACTAATGCCTGCGCCTGAGCCGTAGCTGGTCCAGCGCCAAGGAGTGACCGGGTAGGCATGGGCATTCAGTCCGGGAAGAATCACCGCCCCGAAGCTGCCGGGAATGTAGTCCAGGCCTTTGCCGTCCGCCAAGCCTTGAGAGATGATGAGGTGCATCAAGGTGCCCCATTCGCCGCGATACTCATCGGACTTCCGGGCGGTCGGCTCGACGTCATACCAGAGGTTGAAGAGATCGGCACTGCCGTTCGCTAGTTTGGCGGGATCGCCTTGGGAGCGTAGAACGTCCTGGATGCCAGTTTTGGCCATGGCTGGGTAGCGCTGCTTTTGGTTGTAGTGCGAATTCAGGTCTCCTCCGAAGACGATGTTTGCGTGCGGATCGGCCTTGAAGATTTCGTCAAGGCGGGCGCGGGCCACGCCCGCGTTTTGGATGCGGGTCGTCTCTGTCGCGGGGCTACCTGCGCCGCTCTTCCAGTGGTTGGCGAAGACGAACACGGATTCACCACCGACATCGATTTCCGCCTCCACGATAGTCCGTGCTGCTTGCACGTGGTGCTGACGAACGGATTTGATGGGTAGGCGCGTGAGAATCGCGCAATGAATGGCTTCCTGTTTGATATCCAGGATATCGCCGAGCACGACCTTATAGCCGCTCAGGCCTTCATCTTCTAGAGCCTTGATGAGCCAAGCCTCGATGGGGGCGCCGGCTAATTCGGCGGGCAGCTCTCCTTTGAGGAGGTTGCGGTAGTTCTTACCTTGTTGAGCCACGATGAAGGCCTCGGGCGTAATGGTCGAACCAGGCGTGTGATCCGCTTCGAGTTCATCGAGGATGAGAACATCGGGTCCGCGGCCGCCGTTACTGGCCTTGAGGACGGCGGCGATCCGGCCGAGTTTGCCCGCCAACTTCTCGGGCGTCCAGCGCTCGGGGCTGGAGCCCGTCACGACGAAGTCATCATAGAGGGAGACTTCATCGAGGTCGAAAAGGTTCTCCATGTTATAGGCCATCACGCTGAAGCGTGGAGTTGTCGGAGTAGCCGTCTCCGCCGCCCAGGTTAGCGACGTACATATTAAGAGGCAGAGGGAGAGGAGGCGTTTCATGGATGCAAGGTGTACTTATCATTCTCGGGTGAAGACTTTAGCCCACGGCAAAAATGTGAAGAACAGGTATCGAAAAGGTTACGACTATTTGTCGGCGCCAGCTTTTTATACCCACGCGATATTCTGTGGCATTTGTCCGTCACTTATCCGCCCAGAACATGTAACCCGTCCGGGAGCTTTCACGCTCGAGCCCGGTCGCTGTCACTTCACTTTTGTATACATAATATTTATAAACATGAACAACCTTTCCGCTCGTTCGGACCGCCCATTTATTTCCTTCGCTGCCTTACTCGCGTTGGGATCGCTCGCTCCGGCGGCCGTGATTGATTTCACGGGTGCGAGTACTTACACGGAGAACTTCGAAGGCCTTTCCTCGGTGACGATAGGTACGCCCGTGGCGACGCCCAGCTCGGGCATGAACGAGGTCTCGTCGATTGCTGGCAACACCGCTAATTCTTGGTTTATCTATGGTACCGCTGGTTGGGGTTTGAAGTGGGCGGTGTCCAATGGCAGCAGTAGTACCGGCAGTTTCTACTCGATGGTCAACTCTGCTACGGCAGCGAGCGTGACGTCACACGCATTAGGTTCGGAGGCTTCGTCTAATAATACGGGGTATTTTGGCCTCGTTCTCCGCAATACCTCGGGCGCCACGATTAATAACCTCAGCCTCTCCTACGATGAGGTGATGAACCGCAATCCCGCTACCACCGCCAATGCCTATCAACTTAGTTTTCTGGTAGGTTCGACGGCTCCGGTCACCACCGCTGGGGCCACGGGTGCGGGAACTTTTAATCCCCTCGCCGGAACTTGGACCACGACCACCCTGGGGTTTACGACGCCGACCTCGGGCACGGGTGGCATCTCCTCTACCCAGACCACCTTGAATAACACGGTGACGAAAATCGCCACTATTTCTGGGCCGCTTACGGGGCTAAACTGGACCAATAATTCCTATATCTTTCTTCGCTGGGCTGATTCGGATGAGGGTGGTGCCGATGCCCTCGCAGGCGTGGACAACTTCTCGCTGTCCGTCCCGGTCTCGCGTAATTTGACTTGGTCCTTAGCGGGTAGTGGAACATGGGATGCCTCCACTTCGAATTGGACGAGCGGCGGCAGTTCCACCGCGTTCATCAGCGGGGACGGCGTTACTTTCAATGGGTCGGGTGGCACCATTACCCTTTCGGGTGCTTTGGCGCCCCTCTCGGTCAACGTGAGCAACGCCTCTGGTACCTACGTATTCAGCGGCGCCGCCGCTAGCGACAAGATTACCGGGTCAGCGTCGTTGACGAAAAGCGGCGACGGTATTTTGCAGCTGACCTCCGACAACGATTATTCCGGCGGCACCACCATCAGTGGTGGTAAGATCATCGTCGATGGGGCGAGCCGACTCGGCACGGGCACCATCGCCCTCGCCGGCGGCACCCTGCAGCTGGCTGCCGGGACTTATACCCTTGCCAACGCCCTCAGCGTGGCAGCCGCAGGTGGTACGCTTGATGCCTCCGCCGACCGCACGCTTTCTGGTGCCCTGAGCACCGCTGGCGTGCTGACCAAATTAGGCACGGGCACTTTGACCCTCGGTGGCAACATCACCGCTTCGGCGGGCGCCGGTTTCAATGTCGCCGCCGGTGACCTCGTCATCGGGCAGGCTTCGGGTATCGTTAAGGTCTTCGCGAACTCGACGTTAACGGGTAACCTGATCCTCAGCGGTCCCATTCGCTTTGACGTCGATGGGCAAAGCACGATTTCCGGACCAGGTGCGATCAAGGTGGTCAGCACAGGTACGCTCATTTCTAACACGTCAGGCGACCTAGGCGGTACGATTACCTCGGAAATTATTCTTAATAGCACGGGTGCCGCTTTCACCAAGGGTGCTTGGTCCGGAACAACCTATACGCCGTCGGCCACCTTTTCGACGACCATCGGTGGGACGAGCGGTGGCACGTTGTCGGTTAATAAGATTAGCGGCAACTCGGATGTAGATATTTCCAATAACTCTACAACGGGTGGCGGAACGACGACGTTGACCCTCACGGGCGTGAGCACCTACACCGGCAACACGACCATCAACGCGAACACCCCGACGGCGGGCGCTAACTTGGTGCTCGGCATCAACAACGCCCTCCCGACGACCACGGGTATCATCGTCGGCACCAAGACGGGTGTGAGGCTCCCGGTGATCAACTTGAATGGATTCAGTCAGCAGGTGGCCTATCTGGCTGACGGTGCCCTCGTCTCCGTTTCGCAATACCTGACGATTACCAATAACGGTGCGACCGCTTCGGTGCTCACCTTGGGCGGAGATACTTCTCCGGGCACCGGCTTCTCGGGTAACCTCACCGACGGTACGGGCGGTCTTTCCCTTGTGAAGACGGGCACTAACACGCAGGTCCTCTCTGGTTACGGCGCCTTCGCGGGTGGGGTAACCGTCAACGACGGCGTTCTTAAAGTCATCGCTACGAATGGCGCTACCAGTAGCTCTGCCTTGGGTACTGGTGGCGTTGTCATCGGCGGCACGGGCCAGCTCTTCGTTACGACGACCATCACTAATGACCTCACCGTCAATGCGGGTGGTCGTTTGGCTGGTAATGGTGCCACGGGTGCGGTCACCGTGAATTCGACCGGCGTACTCGCCGCCGCCACGACTCCTGGTCTGTTGAACGCTGCTACCCTGACCACTAATGGACTCACGACTTTGAAGTCTGGCTCCGTCCTCGAGTGGAAGGTCAATGATGCGGCCGGCCTCGCTGGCATTGGTTATGATACTTTCGCTTTCGGCTTGGGTCTCGACCTTAGCAACCTCTCGGCCGCGAACAAGGCAACCATCCGCGTCGTTTCCTTTGCGAACACGGGCGACGCCGTGTTTGGCAATTCCACAGCCTTTGCCAATGGCCAAGCCCGTACGTTCACCTTAGCGAACGTGGCGTCCATCACGATGCCTGGCTCGACGAATAATATCACAGATCTCTTCGCCTACGACCTGACGCAGTTCCGTTTTTCCGATGGCACGCAGGCCGATCCCGCGAACTGGTCGCTAACTTTTGACGGTGCGGCTATCAACCTCGCCTATGCTTCGGCGATTCCTGAGCCTTCCACTTATGGCTTAGGCCTGGGTTGCTTGGCCTTGGCCTTCGTCGCCGTGCGCCGCCGCCGCCAGTCCGCCCCGCAGGCTTAAGCTTCGTTCCAATTCGACCTTAGTTGCCGCCGAGTCCTGAGCGTCGTCCGTTCAGGAGGGCGGCTCCGATGAGCGACGCGGACAGGAAGGCCATGGACCAGACGCCCAGTGCCGCTGCTAGTTGCTGACCGTCACCGAGGGCGGACATCAGCGCGAAGGTTGCCTTGGTGATCGGGAAGTGCTCCGCTCGCTGGGCGAGAATCAAACTGTCACTGACCTCGAGCATCGAGAATGCAAAGGCGAGGACTGCGCCTGCGGCGAGATGTGCCGCAAGGAGGGGTAGGGTGATGCGCCGCCACGTTGACCAAAGTGAGGCCCCCATCGAACGCGCCGCCATTTCCAGTGCCGGGTCACATTGTTGCAGGCCAGCACAGGCTGCTCGAGTGACGTAAGGAAGCCGACGAATGGCATACGCTACACCTAGAAGCAGGAAGGGACTCCCGCCGGCGCCGACGAGGATCGCAAAGGGCTTACCTTCTTGGGAGAGAGAGAGGTAGCCTAGGGCTAACACCAAACCAGGGACTGCGAGCGGCAACATCGTCAAAGTGTCGAGGAGGTGCCTGACCCGGAGGTCCGAGCGGGTAATGACCCAAGCAGCGGCTGTGCCGATCACGAGGGCAAGGCAGGTTGCCAGGCCAGCATAAGCCAAACTGTTCTGAATGGAGGGTACGACCAAGGCACTGCCTAAGGCTTCTTGCCAATGAGCTGCAGTGAATTCGACCGGCAGGATGGATTGATGCCAGTAGCCGGAGACAGACAAAAGCAAGACACCTAGGTGCGGGAGGCAGGCGACGGCCGCCACGCCAGCAAAGAGGGCCGAGCAGGCCCAGCCCGACCAGCCCTGGAGGGCTTGCGGCTCGGCGCGTTGGCTGGGACGGGGCGCTGCGCCACTCTGGCCTAGACCAAAGGCGAGTTTGGAGGCGAGAAAGACGCCACCTGCGACGAGTAGCACGATGGTCGTGAGCGCATAGGGCAAGGGGTTGCGGTCTAGGTTTTTAATCCCATCCAAAATTTGCACGGGAGCGACCCGCGGGAAGTCGAAGACTAAGGGGACGCCGAGTTCGGTGAACGCCCAGATGAAAACGAGCGCTCCGCCAGCGAATAAGCCCGGCATGATTAAGGGAAGTGTCACGCGGAAGAACCTTCGCCCCGGCGGACAGCCAAGATTGGCGGCCGCTTGTTCTAACGCTGGGTTTACTTGTGCGAGGGCCGCCGCAACGTTGAGGTAGAGAATGGGGTAAAGATGCAGCGCATTCATCACGACGATACCCAGTAAGCGATGCTCCGATATCCAGTCGTACGGGTGTACGGGGTCCATGCAACCTAACGCCATCAGGAGCGCATTGAGTGAGCCCTCCGTGCCGAGGATGCATTTGATACCCACTGCCCCGACGAAGGGCGGCAGAATCATTGGGATGAGTAAGGCCAGTGAAAGGAAGCCGCGACCGGGGAAGGTGAAACGGTGGTTGAGGAGGGCCAGCGGCAGCGCCAATAGGACCGCAACGACTGTGCTGGCCGCCCCGAGCAGTAAAGCATTCGTCAGGCCTTCGCGATAAAGTGGGTCGCGGAGGACGGCGAAAAGAAAGCCGAAGGTGAAGGCGCCATCGTGTGGGTCCACGAAAGCCTCCTTGAGTACGCTGGCGGCAGGGAAGAGAAAACCGACGGCTAAGAGTAAGCCAATGGTCACGCAAAAAATCCAGGCGGTGCGGCGGTGCATATTAGCGGGGGCTCGGGTGTTGCCGTGCCTGTTCGGCGGCCCGGCGATAATTCTGCCGGAAGATTTCTGCGAGTTCGGACATGCGTCGGGCGGAGACGAGTGGGTCGGTGCTGTCTAAGCCCGGGTCCCCCTTGCCGCCTTCACGGTAAGGAAAAGCGCTGACGTCAGCCATCGTTGCCAGCGCCTCTGCCGGCAGGCCAGCGCGGACGATTTCCGTCCAGGCCTCCTTGAGTTCTTCGTGCGTATCGATGCACATCACCCGAACCGCCCGTCGGATGGTGCCGAAGGCCGCCGAAGTAAGCTCGGGGCGATACTGGAGGTGATCACCGGTGCGGTAGGGCGAGAGGGCGGCCCGTTCAGCGGGCAGCGTCTTATAGGCATCCTGACGGACGGGCGGACGAAAGAGTTCCCGTTCGCGGGGGCCATGCGGCGCACCGACGGGCGAACTCCAGAGTGCTTGCCCCTCCGGGCTCAGCACGAATTCCGCGAAGGCTTGGGCGAGCGCAGGCTCGGGGGCCCCACGAAGGACCGCAATCGGGTCGCCACTGACCGTGGTGCCCGCGGCCGGGGCCGTCCAGATTAAGCGGGTTGTGCCAGGTCGGTTAACTTGGTGGGCAAAGGCGGCCCCGTAGTAATCCACGCACATGCCCGCGGCGGCATTGCCGTCGGCTACATCGAGGGGAACCTTGGTGGAACTATCTGAGAAGTAGCGGGCATTCGCAGCGAGACGTTGCAAGAGACGTAGGCCATCGGTCCAGCCGAGGGCTAGCCGCTGGGCTTCCGGCAACCCTTGGCGCGCTGGATCCGTCAGGCTACGTTGCATCTCTGCTTGGATAATCAGCTCGAACGTGCGGGCGACTGAGCCGCTCTTCGTCGGATCCGCCAAAGCGAGTTGACCCCGGAGTTTCGGGTGGGACAGGTCAGCCCAGCGCGTGGGCGGGCTCAAGCCCAGGGCTTGCCAGCGGGCGGGCGACCAGCAAATGCCGAAGCGGGAGAGGCAAGAAGAAGACCACGTCCGATCCTTGGCCCATAGTCGCTCACCGGTGAACATTTCCGGGATGGGCCCGCCGGGCGCGAACCACTCGGGGTGGCTTTGGAACGCCTGAAGTGGAGCCAAGCGACCCTTTTTGGCTTGGCTGGCAAAGTCGGGTTCGCCGCCGCCGAAAAAGAGGTCGGCGCCAATGCCGGCGCGCTTGCTTTCATCGGCAGCTTTGTAGCTGGCGTCGAGCACGAGTCGGATTTCCGACGTTCCGCCTGGGCTGCGCCAGTCGATGTAGACATCTTCCGCGTGACTTTTTCGCCAATGGCGCGAGAAGGCCTCGGCGAATTCCTTGCGGATGGTTTCGCTGTGTGGAGTGAAGATGACGAGCCGCCGCGCCCCGGCGGCGGGAGTTTGCGTGGAATCTTTCCGGAGGGATAAGGGAAGGGCGATGAGTAGCCCGATGCACCCCAGGGTCAGCCACCATACCCGCAGGTTTTTCATGCGTGGGGCAGGACCACGATATCTTGGGCCGCCGCCGCAACGGTCAAGGTTTGTCCGGTCGTCAAGCCTGCCGGTGGATTCAGGATGACGACGCTGAGCGGCCCCAGAGGGCTCGCTAAGGTGAGTTGCGCGCGTGCCCCCAGGTAGACTCGTTCCATCACCTGACCAGTAATCGAATTAGCCGCACCGACTGCGGCGGGCTGCCAAGCTTCGGGGCGTACGGAGAGGGTGACGGGAGTACCCGCAGCTGCGGTTAGCATGGCCTGCGCACCTTGTCCCGTGAAAACGCCTGCAGCTGAGTTGACGCGGATGTGCCCGGCGTCCGCCGCGAGGAGTTCGGCCGGGATGAGGTTAGTTTCGCCAATGAAACGTGCCACCGAGGCGCTGGCGGGGCGTCGATAGATCTCCTCTGGTGTGCCGACTTGCGCGACCACGCCTTTTTCCAAAATCGCCATACGGTCGGCCATTGCTAAGGCTTCTTCCTGGTCGTGCGTCACGTAGACGGCAGTAAGGCCGTTTTCTTTCACGATACGCCGGATTTCTCGACGCATCTCGATGCGAAGCTGGGCATCGAGGTTGGAGAGCGGTTCGTCTAGCAGCAGGCAACGTGGTCGAACGACCAGAGCTCGGGCGAGGGCGACGCGTTGCTGCTGTCCACCCGAGAGCTGGTCGATGGCGCGTCCGCCTAAGCCTTCAAGTCGAACGCTGCGTAGTGCCTGCTCGACCCGCTGGGTCCGTTCGGCAGTGGGGGTTTTTCGCTCCACCAAGCCAAAGGCGATGTTCTCCTCGACGTTGAGATGCGGCCAGAGGGCATAGCTCTGGAAGACCATTGCGGTCTCACGCAGGTGCGCCGCAAGGTTCGTGACGTCGCGTTCACCGAAGAAGATCGCGCCGCTGGTGGGGAAGTCCAAGCCGGCCAAGCAACGGAGCAGGGTGGTTTTTCCGCAGCCAGAAGGACCGAGGAGGAAGAACAACTCCCCAGGCTGAATAGAAAGCGTGATGCCATCGAGGACTTGGACAGCCTGCGGCTGGGAGGGGTAACTTTTACGAATAGCCCGGAGGTGGAGTGGTTCCATGGTCTTTGTTTAGATTTCTTCCGGCGAAAGCCATTTCGAGGAAATAATGATAAAACGTCGGCCCAGCAATACATTCACAAGCGAGCGCTTGGCGTCTCTGAGTCGGTCGTGTGCGGTATTGGCAGGATCCATGTAGTCAGGGGTACGCTGCACGACGATTTCCATGACGGAGCTTTGCGTGGTGCCGGCTTCATCGAGGGCCTCTCCGTAGGCACGGATACGGAAGGTATCGGAACGCGTGGCTAGGATGGGCCCGAGGGCCTGCAGGAGGTCGCCTTGGAAGAGGCAGCCGTTTGCCCCGAAGCCATTGTGGGTTCGGTTGACGTTGTCGGTGTCCAGAACTTCGACGTTGCGGAAGTAAAGTCCGGGCGGCATTCCGGTCCGTCCGCCAGCGACGCCTTGGTAGAGCCAGTTATGCGAGACCGCAGGATCAATCATCTTTCCCCCGGTAGGCATCTTGGCGAGGCTTTCGGCGCCAAGGGTTTTATCGGCCCGGGCGATAGCCGACTCCAAGGTCCCCGAGCGGAACATCCATCGAACGTTTTGTGCCGCCGTGGGCAAGGCGGTGCTGGCGGCGGTATTTTCGATGGGGTAATAGGAGCGGTTCAATGTAACGAGGTTACTGACCATCGCACCAGCTACGCGGGTCGGCCCTAGGTAACGATTGACGAATTCGCAGAGTCCGAGGAACGGAGTGCCTGGACTTTGAGCGGGCGGGAAGCCACGGAAGCGCCGCGTGGCGGGGAGGTATTCTTGATCGCGCTCCGTTCGCTGAAGAAACTTGGCGCGGGCTTTCACCTCATCGACGGTCGCGACCGCTAAGGCGCGGATTTGGTTATCCGAAAGGTTGGCGTAGCCATTCCAATACGCGGCATCGGCGATGTTGCGCGTCGTCGGGCCTTGCGACGTGTCGCCGAGGATACGAGGGAAACGTGCATTGTTAGAGGCGGAGGGAGCGTTGGCTGCCTGGGAGCCTAGCGCCAGTCCCTTGAGCGACCCGTAAAGGCCAGTCCAAGCCTCGACGGAGGTGGAGTTGACGTTGAATGCGCCGACGTTCAGCAGGTAGCTGGAAAAGAGCCGGTAGCCATCGGTCGCCGCACCGGAGCTATCCGTGGCGAAGTTGTCTGCGGTGATGGCGCTCGCTGCTGAGTTAGCGCTCGTCTGGTAGAGTATCAGGCGCGGATTCGCCAACGTACCGGCACCACTCGCAAAATCAGTCATCACTTCGGCCAGCGTTCGACTCCGGACTTTATTATAGTTACCTTGACGGGAACGATCGTCGGCCAAGGTGGGGGCAGCACCAGAAAAGAAGAAGCTATCCCAGAGCGCGTTATTCATCAGGTAGCTCATGTCGCCAAAGGTGTGACCGCCGATGTAGCTCGCATTGGTATGGGGAGTCCCTTGCGTCCACGCTTTGTCGAGAGGTACGACCATGGAAGGGAAGGAGTTGCCGACCGTTCGATAGGGCATCCAGTCCCAGGCACTCAGGTTGGCGTGCATCAGCTGGCCGAGTGAGGTGGGTGCGGTCAGGGGAATCTCCACTTCAGTGGACTTTCCGAGGCCGGCGGCGCCATGTGACGAGCCCCCGAGTGCGTTGCCACCGTTAGCGTTCGCCGCGTCGACTTGGAGGAGGGCGCTCCACGAGGAGGTGGCGCCGGTGAGACCTAGTTCGTCGCCGCCGAAGAGCTGCGTCCGTAGGCTCGCAGTGCCAATACCAGGAAGCCCGTTAAGCGCGGGGTTAGAAGAGGTCTGCGGCAAAGGATTCGAGAAGAGCCAAGTAGGGTGGGCCGCTGGCACTGGGCTCGACTGGGCAGAGAACCAAGATAGCACGTTGCGGTCGTGGCTAGTCGTGCGCGCGGTGTCGGGGAGGCGCGCGCGCGTATCGAACGCGGCGACCACCGGCCCGGGCGCCGTTTCGCTGATGGTGCGGATGGCTGAGACGGGGCCGATGATGACCGGGTTAGTCACGCTGCCGCCGTCACCGAGTTGCGTCACCCCGAAGTTGCTACCGCCGACGTTGATGTAGTGAGCGTAGCTGGCGTAGGAATTATTGCGACTGGTGCCCAGCACTTCATCGAAGCCGAGGTCTTGGCCGTCGGCGCTCACGGTGTCGTCGCGGAGGGATTTTTTCCACCCCGAGTTGATGTAAATCCAATGGTGCCAATACATCGAGCTCGTGAGGTCGATGCAGCATTTGACCTGGTCGGCGGCGGCGAACTTGTAGGGGGCGGCGACGGTCGATGCCTTGATGTCCGTATGGAAGCCGCCCGTGAAGTAGAAGCCTCGTTGCATGTTGAGGATCGGCACGGGCGTGCTTTCGTTTGAGCGGTCCAAGGTGGAGGCATCGACGAGGTCTTTGGTGGTGAAGACCGCGAACTCGCCTGGCTCGAGGGTTGTCGCCGGTACGACGGCTACGAGGTTTTCCGGGTTTGCCCCCGTGGCGCCGGAAGCAGCGGCCGTAAAGTTATAAAGCGAGTCGATGAGGCGCGGCGTCGCGGTGGTGGCCAAAGGCTGCGCGGGGTCATTACCGTTATGGGTAAAGATCTGCAGGCGCATTTGGTCGAACTGCGAGAAGACTAATTTTAGGCCGCCTTTGACGCGTGGGTCGGGCTCAGTTGTCTCCGGCTCCTTGAGTTTAATCCGTACGTTGTAGGGATTGTGTAGCACGAGCACGGGCGTGCAGACCAGCTTCAGGGTGAAGTCGGTCCCAACGTTCACGCGCCGCAAAGAGAACACCATGGTGAAGCGGTGCACCGTGGGCATGTAGGCACCGCGCACGGCCCGCGGGATGAAGCGGCCCACGCTGTGGCCCGTAAGGTCGCCGCCTTTGAGTCCGTTGACCCAGCCCAAAGGGTCAGGTGTGCTATCGTAAGAGTCGGTGAACGGGGCGGTGGCCTTCCCGCCGCCCGACCATAAGGCGTCGTCCAAATCGAAGCGCGCATACTTGTGCATACGGTAGCCGCCTTTATCGAATTGGTTGGTATTGGGGTAGAAGGCGCGGGCGCCTAAGGCTGGCACATTTCCAGCCCAGTCGACGTCTTTGTAGAGGCGGTAGTAGTCGCGGACGAGATGCCAGAGGGGGCCGACAAGCCGGCGCGGTTGCTTGTCCCAAAGCGAATTCACCGTCGTCGTCGCCTGACTCTTACTCGTGTCGGTCAGCGGCTGGCCGACAATCTCGTCTTCGCGAATAAAGACCGGCGTCCAAGGCAAGTACTTGGTTCCCGTGTTCCCGAGGTTGCGCCCGGGGTTATCTGCGTTCACTTCATACATCGGAACCCAGACACGCGGGCGTGGATCCGGTGAGCTGATGAGCCCTGGGTTGACCTTCGCAGTTCCATAGCTGGGGAACCACGAGCTTCGTTTACCGAGCAACAAGTCGGTGGTGTAGGCCTCCGTCACGGTTTCGTGGCCAGCACCTGAACCGAAGTCAGATTTATCGAACTGGGAGTCATCCATCTCGAAGGCTAACGAGAGGTCTCGCCGGAGGCCGCCCCGGTAACTGTCGGCGAGGACGCCCGCTGACCAAAGCGTGTGGTGATGAAAAGTCAGTTTATTGGCGGGCTGGCCGTTAGCCGCGGGGTCGTTCTCGTTGTACCCAGTCAGTAGGGCCAGCGAGGCGGCGGAGATAATCGCGGGCCGGGTCGCCTCATAGGGGTCTACGCTCTTCTGGCCTAGGAGTAGCTCGGTTCCGCGTCGACCTGGTGAGCGTAGCGTGGTGGCGGTCGTGAGTGCGGTAGGCGCGGCTTTGGCCGGGTCGCGGATCTCGTTGAGGTGAATGGCGGCCTTCACGCCCTCGTCTCCAATCCAGTAGGCGAAATTCCCAGTGGTGGAGTTGGGCCATGCTCCGGGCAGCGGAACTTTCGGTAGCGCCACCCGTCCATCGACGTCATCACTGGTGCCGATGAGTCCGTCGGGTCCTGGGTCCAGCGTGGCGCTCCCGTTGCCAACCAAGGTCGCGAATGAATCCGCGCCGCTCGCCGAAAAGGCCAACGGGTAGTCCGTCTGCCACGGAGCCCAGTAACCTAAGTCATAGTCGGTCGTGCCGGCTAGGCTAGTTGTCTGGAGTAGGTAGGGGACTGAGTCGTCCAGCGGTTTTCCGCCGCGTCCGCTGATGAGCCATTGGGGTGGCTCATCTGGCTTGTTGGTGCGCCAGACGCCGGTCCAATAGCGTTGTCCTTGGCCGGGCCGGACACTCCATGCCAGATTGGGATCGTAGGGGCTGACTGGGGCAGGGTTACAGGCGAGTTCGCCAGTGGCTGTGCTGCGCACGTCGGGTCCGGCTGTTTGCTGAAGGTGGGCCAGCGCGAGGCGCGCGGACATGGTCGCGTTGAGCCGTGCTCGGGCTCGGAGGGCCTGCCATTTGCAGGCCTGCGTTTCCACCGTGATAAAAGCGGCCAGTACTAAAACGGTCAGCACGATCATGGCCATGATCGTCAGCGATAGCACCAAGGAAAACCCTTGCTTGACCTTGGGACGTCCTAGTGTCGCCGGCTTCACCTTAGCGTAGGACTTTGCTTTTCGAGATCTTCTTATCCTGTGCAGGAGCCGTGGGTGACTTGATTTCTTCGGCGATGCGCTCCTCGACGCCCCGAATGACGATTATCCCTGGGTCACCGGGCGCAGGTAACAAGAATAGGATTGAACGGATATCTTCGAGTTGCAGCCAACGCAGGCCGCCCGCGACCTGCCAGCCTTCGTCCTCCTTGGGCAGGAAAAATTGCGCTTGTCCGTATTCGGAGGGTTTTACCTTCGGGTGGATGACGAGTTCTTTACCTGCTGGAATCACCTGTCGTTCACCGGGTAAGCTTAGTCCTACGGGCTTGGGGCAAAGGTTAAAGAATCGGAGGGTGCCAGCCGCACTTGTTCCGGAGTGGTCAGGAATGAGATTCAGGCGGATAGAGTCCCCTGCGCCCGAGAGGATGGCGATGAGTTTGTCTTCGCCGGGGGGGAGGTCCGCCGCCGCGAGGACGCGGAGGGGGGCCTTGGGGTCGGGGCTGGAAGGCTTACTGAAAATACTGAACTTCCCTGCCTTCGCTTGGCTTACGATGGTTGGCGTTAAGCTATGCGAATAAAGCAGGATGGCTTCCGGCTTACCGGCTGCATTAAGGACGGCGACTTCGCGTTGAGGATCGTCAAAACTCATCAGTTTCACGGACACGGGGATGGCTTCCGGATCTGGTAAAACCGCTGCCAACATAATAAAGTTAAACCACATATTGGACATTCAGACTCCGCAGTTTTGGGGGTCTATTCTATTGCAGGCATGAGCGCAGGGTTTAACCTGCTGGGTGCCTTTTTGCCACGGGACTGTCACGCGTCCCTCGGCAGCCATAAATTATGGCATTTGTGACAATAGCCTACCACTTTGTTCACAAAGGGCTGGGTGTAACTTGGCGTTAATTCGGACTGTGCAGCCTTCTCGTCCCCCCGCAAAGTCCCCCTTCCATGAGTGATTTCCCCGCCGGCCGGTCCCCCCGTAACCGCCGCGATACCCAGCCTAATTACGGTGACCGCGTGCCGCCGCACAATCTCGACGCCGAGCGCGGGTTGATTGCGAGTATCATCATCGACGGGGAGACGCTCCAGCGCTGCCTTTCCGAGAAGATCACGCCAGACTTCTTCTTCGATCCGAAGCACCAAGATATCTACGCGGCCGCGGTCAAACTGTCGCAGGCAAACACGGGCATCGACGAGATTACGCTGACCGAGCAGCTCCGCCGCGATAGCCGCTTGGATTCCGCCGGTGGTGCCGCCTACGTCAACGAACTGACTGGTCAGGTAGCCTCTTCGGCGCACGCCCCACATTGGATGGTCATCGTGCGTGAGAAGCACTTCCTGCGCTGCCTGATTTCCACTTCGGTCAGCACCGTCGAGAAGGCCCACGCTCACACCGAAGGCATCGATCGCCTCCTCGAGGACGTCGAGCAATCCTTCTTCCGTATTAGCGAAAGCCGCATCGCCGAAACGTCGCAGCAGATCGACAAACCGATTGAAGAGGCGATGGAGATGGTCGCCCGGATGATTGCGGAAAATGGCCGTGTTCAGGGCGTGCCGACGGGCTTCCGGGAGCTGGATAAGTTGACTTATGGTTTCCAGAGCGGCCAAATGATCGTCGTCGCAGCCCGCCCGGGTATGGGCAAGACTTCCATCGCCCTAAACTTTATCGAAGCCGCGATGTTCCCGCCGCCTAACTCTGGCCGCGAACCCGCGCATGTCGTGATGTTCTCACTGGAAATGCCGGCCCGCGAATTGGCGATGCGCCTCCTATGCTCCCGCGCCCGCGTCAACTTACAGAAGATGCGCTCCAGCCGGCCCGATGCCCAAATGCAACTCGACCTCGTGCAGGCCTCCAATGAATACCGCGGAAAGCCGCTCATTGTTGATGACAACGGCGGACAGACGATTCTCGAGATCCGTGCTAAGTGCCGGCGGATTGCCCGCCGCCGTAAACTCGACATGGTCGTCATCGACTACATTCAGCTCATCAACGGCTTGGACGCCAGTATAGCGCGCGAACAGCAAATCGCCGAGGTGTCCCGCAGTATCAAGGCCATGGCCAAAGAATTCCAGATCCCCATCATCGCACTCGCCCAGCTCAACCGAAAGTCCGAGGACGAGGCTCGCCAGCCCAAGATGTCCGACCTCCGCGAGTCGGGCTCTATCGAGCAGGATGCCGATATTGTGATGCTGATTTCCCGCCCTAATGTCAGCCAAAGCAAGGCGGCCGAAGCCGAGGCAGAGCAAATGGGTCAAGATGGGTGCTTTGCCCGCCAATTAATCGTCGCTAAGAACCGTAACGGTCCAACCAATGACCTCGACCTGCTCTGGAATCCAGGGCTGACAAGGTTCGAAACACCTGCCAAAAGCCATTCCAATGAATGATGTGACCGTATGCCGGTGTTTCCTCCGGGCCGCCTGTTTCGCTTTGGCCTTGGTGCCCTTAGGTGGTCTTGCCCAGGTGAATGCACCGACCCTCGAAAAGCCGCTGATGGTCGGCAAAGTTACGATTAGAGCGGAGAGAATCGTCTCAGACGAGAAGGACAAGAAGGTTGAAACTCTTCCCGCCCCGGAGGCCTTTATTCTCGGACATGTCGCCTTACGTGCGGGTGAGCCGTTTACGAGCGATGCCGTGACCAACACGGTTCGTTCGCTTTACGCCACCGGCCGCTTTAATCAGGTTAGGGTGCTGCCGACGTTGGACCCGAAGACCGGACAGGTCGACTTAGAGATTACCGTTGAGCCGCGCCCGATCCTCCGGGAAATCGTCGCGGCCGGGAAGTTAATCGACCTCGAGTCCGATGCCTTGAAGGTCGCTGGTTTCAGTGTGGGTGAACCGCTCGATGACGCCGCGATGCAGCGGGCTGTGCAGGCCTTACAGAAAGAGCTTCGCAAGGAACGCCCTTTCATCGTATTGAAAGCAAAGACATCGCCCGAGGTCAAGGGACCGACGGGTGTGCGCGTCGAGCTGACCGCCAGTGAAAGCCCTCGCTTGGTGATTGATGTTATCCGTATCGAGGGTGCTTCGGCCCTCCCGGAGAAGGAAATTATCGCAGGCGCGGAAATGAAGACCGCGGAGCCGGGCTTCTGGTCCCGCCTTTTCGGGGGAGCCTTGTTCACCAGTAGCCTCGACCCCGAGGAATACCGCCGAGATTGCAACCGTATCCGAGATTTCTATCGCTTCAAAGGCTTTCTAGACGTCGAAGTCGAGGACCTCAATCCGGCGGTGGCCTGTGGCATAAAGGACCTGAAGGATGGCTCCGGTAAACTGGAAGTTATTTTCAAGGTCAAGGAAGGCCGCCGTTACACCATCGGTGCCTTGGCTATCTCGGGTAATAAGCTCGGAGCGACGAACCCCATCTTTACGACCGAGGCGCTGCAGAAGGTGATCGCTTCGCCGTCCTTGCGTCCTGGTGCCCATCCCGCTGAAGAGGATCTTTTCATCACGGGTGAGGCCTTCGCAATCCGGTCCTTAAATACCGCCACCGAGAAGCTGAAGGAGTACTACGGACAGATGGGGTACCTTAATGCACAGGTGGAAGCCCTCCGTGCACCCAACTTTCAGACGGGCGCAATCGCGGTGTCTTTCAAGATTCAGGAAGGGGAGCGCTTCACTGTTCGTTCCCTGGACATCCGGGGAAACACCAAGACGCGAGCCACCGTGATTGCGCGCGAGTTGGCGCTGAGTCCCGGCGAAGTCTTTGACTTGGCCCGCGTCCGTGTCTCCGCGGAACGCTTGAAAAACACGCATTTCTTTGAAGACGTTCAGGTCGTCCCAGTGACTTCGCCGTTTCCAAACCAAAGCGACCTTCAGGTCATCGTTAAAGAGGGTGGCACTGGTTCGGTGAGTGTTGGTGCGGGCTACAGTACGGTGAATAAACTGGTTACCTACATCGAGTACTCCGAGGGCAACTTCGACTATACCAACCCCGAGGGCTGGTATCGTGGCGGCGGCCAGAAGTTCCGGGTTAAGCTGGAGGTAGGCAGCGTCTCCAACTCCGTGGAGCACTCCTTCGAAGAGCCCGCACTCTGGGACCGTGATTTGGCGGTCGGTTACAAGATTGAGCGCCGTTACACGGGGTATTTTTCGGCCAACTACAACGTCGTTAATGAAGGTATCGGCGTTTATGCCCGCCATCGGCTCTTCGGCAACGTCGAAGGCCGCATCGCCTACGACCTCCGACGGGTCAGCGTGGGCAATGTCACCGCGACGGCGCCCCTCGACGTCAAGCTCGAGGATGGAAAGCCCAAGACGATTTCCTCGATTACGCTCTCCTTGACGCAGGACACCCGCAATGAATACAACTTCCCTACGAAGGGTTCGCGGTTTTCACTCTCTGAGGAAATTGCCGGCAATGGTCTCGGTGGCAGCTTGGATTACTTTAAGACCGAGCTACGAACGGGTAAGTGGTTCTTGGTTTCGCAGACCGCAGAGCAGACCATTGGCCTGCTTGGTCGCGTTGGGACCATCGCCGGCTCCGGCGGTTACCTGCCATTCTACGAGCGCTACTTCCTGGGTGGGGCCTACGATATGCGTGGGTTCGACTATAATGACGTCGGGGGAGCCTCGACTTGGGATACGACTAACGGCAATCAGCCAGTCGGGGGCCTGAGCTATGGCTACCTGAGTGCGGAGTATACGATCAAGGCGGCCGACAACCTCCGCTTCGCGGCTTTTTATGACTATGGTTTCGTTAATAAGGACGCCGCCCAGTTCGGCCTGTCCGAAGCAAATTCTGACATGGGGGTCGGGATGCGCATCCTCCTTGGCGGCTCGGTGATGCGCCTCGATTTCGCTTTTCCTCTGCAGACCACGAAAAACCCAGCGACGGGGGCCGTGCTCAATGGCGGCGGGATGAAGTTCAACTTCAGCTTCGGGTCCGTCTTTTGATTGCCAAGCCTTCCGCCAACCTTCTTTCTCTCCTCACTATGAAGTCATTTTTCCTAGCCCTTCTATTCGCCTCGGTCACCTTGCACGCCGCTGCCCCCAATATTGGTGTGGTCGACGCCGAAGAAGTGATGAAGAAATACGGTAAGGCCGTCGCCATTCAGGGGGACATCCAGAAGTCCCAGACCGCCGCCCAGGCCGCCATTAACGAGCGCGGTAAGGAGGTCGAAGGCATGTTTGCCGAACTGCAAGCCATCGAGAAGCGCGGCCAGAGCCCGCTCCTCAGCGAAGCTGGTAAGAAGTCGGTCCAAGCCGAATTCCAGAGCAAATCCGAAGCCTTTCAGCAGCGCCGCGCCGAGTTGCAGAAGTTCATTCAGGAAGCCAACGCCACCATTCAGCAGCGTCAGGCCGAGATGACCAAGACGATTGGTGCTGAGGTCCGTGCCGAAGTGGAAAAAATTTCCAAAGTGAAGTCCCTGCAATTAGTCCTTCCGAAGGGCGTCTCCCTTTACACGGACGCTTCGCTCGATATCACCGATGAGGTCGTGAATGTTCTGAATGCCGGGTACAAGCCCACCGAAGTACCGTCCGCACCGACTACTCCAGCCGCACCGACTACTCCAGCCGCTCCCGTGGCGCCCGCTGGTGACAAGCCGGCCGCCAAATAAGGACCAATCGCCCCTGCTAGTCAGGGGCGCTTTATTTCAGCCCATGTCCATCTCGCTCGACACCCAACAACTCGTCGCCCTCACCGGTGCGACGAACGTCGAGGGCGAGTATCTGGGCAAGGTGCGTTCCTTGGCTTCTTTGGCTGAAGCCGGCCCCGAGGACTTGTCCTTCTTAGGTAACCCTAAGTATGCGACGGAAGTCCCGACCTCCCGGGCTGGCATCATTCTCGTTCCCGGCGATTACGTGGGGCAACCCGCCGCTGGGCAGGCTTTCCTGCGCGTCGCCAAGCCTTCCTATGCCTTGGCACTTGTTTGCGCTGCCATCGAGGCCCAGCTTTGGCCGAAGCCCGCCGCCGGCATCCATGCGACGGCAGTGGTCGACGCCACGGCCGTCATCGACGCCTCCGCCTATGTCGGCCCACTCTGCGTGATTGGCGCTGGTGCGCGCATCGGCGCGGGGGCCGTGGTCGAGGCCCAATGTTTGATCGGGGTGCAGGCGACTGTCGGTGCTGGCTGCTGGTTAAAAAACGGTGTGACGCTGGCGGATTATTGCCGCTTGGGCGCACGTTGTCGCCTCCAGCCAGGCGTGGTCGTTGGCGCGGATGGCTTCGGTTACGAACCAGTGGGCGACCAGATTCACCGGATTCCGCAGATTGGTAACGTCGTCCTCGAGGATGATGTGGATGTTGGCGCCAACACGACTATCGACCGGGCACGCTTTAGCCAGACGGTCATCGGCCGCGGTACCAAGATCGATAACTTAGTTCAGATTGCCCATAACGTCCGTATCGGCCAACAGTGCCTTATCACCGCACAGGTCGGTATCGCCGGCAGCACGACCCTAGGCGATTTCTGTGTGCTGGGCGGGCAGTCGGGCGTGGCTGGCCACCTCACCCTTGGCCACCGTGTCCAACTGGGCGCCCAAACGGGCGTGTTCGTCGATATCCCCGCGGGCGGCTTTTATAACGGCACGCCGGCCATTCCCATCGGCTTGGAGCGGCGGTTAGTCGTATTATCCCGAAAACTCCCCGACTTGTTCAAAAAGGTTGATTCGCTGGTCGCGTCCTTGGACGCTGGTAGCCGTTCCAATCCATGACCTTGCCTGCGATGAAAATCTTCACTGGGAACGCCAATCCGGCGCTCGCCCAGGAAATCTGCCAAAACCTCGGCGAGCCGCTGGGCTCGGCTACGGTCAACTGCTTCCCCGACGGCGAGACGTTTGTACAGATTAACGAGAATATCCGTGGTTGCGATGTTTTCATCATTCAGCCCACGTGCGTACCAGCCAACGACCGCATCATGGAGCTGCTCATCATGATCGATGCCCTGCGCCGCGCTTCGGCCGCCCGCATCACCGCGGTCATTCCTTTTTTCGGTTATGCCCGTCAGGACCGTAAGGACAAGCCCCGCGTGCCAATCACGGCTAAACTGGTCGCCAACCTCCTGACCGCTGCCGGTGCTAATCGCATCCTCACCGTCGATCTCCACGCTCAGCAGATTCAAGGCTTCTTCGATATCCCCGTCGACCATCTCTACGCCTCCCCGGTCTTCTATAAGCACATCAAGGATAAGCCATGGCTCAAGGATGCCACGGTGTTCTCGCCCGACGTCGGCGGCCTCAAATACGCCTCGGCCGTGGCCGATATGCTGCATCTGCCGTATGGTTTTGTGGCAAAGCGCCGCACGAGCGCGACGACCGTTCAGGCCACCAGCCTCGTTGGCGAGGTGGAAGGTCGCGACATCATCTTAGTCGACGACATGACCGAAACCGCCGGCACATTGACCGCGGCCGCCGAATTACTGAAGAAGAACGGCGCCCGCTCGGTGCGCGCCATGGTCTCCCACTGCATGATCCAGGAAATCGCCTACGAACGGTTCCGCTCGGGCGTCATCGATGAAGTCATCACGACTAATTCCGTGCCCATCGAGACCCGCGGCCTGCCGATCACCGTTCTTTCTATTGCTCCGCTGCTCGCTGACGCCATCCGTCGCATCCACGGCAATAACAGTGTGACGGACCTTTTCCCGATTAAGGGCCACTGAGATTCTGGTCTAGGTATAAAAAAGGCCGCCTCGTTTGAGGCGGCCTTTTTGTTTTCAGCGAGTCCGCTTACTTCTTCAGGAACTCGAGGATTTGCTGGGCTTGGTCGCCCGTGTGACCCTTGTTGTCAGCGTAGACGCACTTGCCGTCCTTGAAGAGGTAGGCGCAACGGCTGGCAAAGCCCATCGTCGTGGGGACCTTAAAGGCGGCGACGACTTTCTTATCCTTGTCGGCCAAGAGGGGGAAGGGGAACTTCTGTTCATCGCGGAACTCTTTTTGGAGTGTTTCGCCATCGGTGCTCACGCCCAAGACCTTGACGCCAAGTTTGCTGAGATCAGCCCAGCTGTCGCGGAGGGAGCAGCCCTGCTTGGTGCAGCCACCCGTCTTGGCCTTTGGGTAGAAATAAACGAGGAGGTAGCCCTTGGTGCCTTCGGCCGCCACGTCTAGCGGCTTTCCGTCTTGGTCGTTGCAGGTGACGGCGGGTAGAGCGTCGCCGACGGCGAGGCGGTCTGCGGCGTTGCCGAGGAAGGGGAGGAGGGAGAGGAGCATGGTGGCGAGGGCTTTCATACCCCGTTGAATTTGGGCCGTTCCTAGAAAAAAGCAAACATCCCTAGGGTGTTTTCATGTCGCTTGTCACGAGTTCTGGGGGCAATTTGCTCGCATGCTGCCGGAAGTCCTCGCCACCATCCCGCACCGTCCCCCTTTCCTCTTCATCGACGAAATCAAAGAGGTCCGGGCCGATGGGGCAATTTGCACCCGTACCTTCCGGCCCGATGAGCCTTTTTACGCCGGCCATTATCCTGGGAACCCCATCACCCCCGGGGTCCTCTTGTGCGAGGCGGTCTTTCAGACCGGTGCGGTTTACCTGACCCGCAAGCTGCAAGCCGAGGGCGGTGCCCCCGATGGTAAGACACCGGTACTCTGCCGCATCGAAGAAGCTAAGTTTAAGGGCATGGTGAAGCCTGGCGATACGGTTGTCATCGAAGTGAAGCATGTGGAGACGTTACAGCAGTTTCACTTCCTCACGGGAACGGTCCGTCGTGATGGTAAGGCCGTCCTGACGTTGCGTTTCGCGCTCGCCCTCGTCGACCAGCCCGCCTGAAATCACGTCATGTCGTTCCTCGGCCTTAGCGGCAAAACCTTCCTCGTCCTGGGCGTGGCCAACAAAAAGTCGGTCGCCTGGCATGTCGCTAAGACGCTCGAGGAGGAGGGTGCCAAGGTCGTCTACTCTGTACGTTCGCAGGCCCGGCTAGATTCGCTGAAAGGCCTGCTGGACGGTAAGCCGACCTACCTTTGCGATTTAGAACGCGAAGAGGAAACCGTCGCACTGGCGGCGGCGGTCGGCCGCGAGCATGGCCCAATCGACGGCGTCCTACATAGCGTCGCCTTTGCTAATTTCTCCCGCGGGATGCAGCCTTTCCATGAGACGGCGCGTGCTGACTTCCTGCAGGCCACTGCGATCTCCTGTTTCTCCTTGGTGGAGCTCTCCCGCGCACTCAAGCCGCACCTGGCGAAGGATGCGTCGGTCGTCTCCATTGGCATTTCTTCGCAAGTGACCGCCGCCAACTACGGTTACATGTCGCCGATTAAGGCGGCCTTGGAGTCCGCCAGCCGTTTCCTCGCGAAGTCTTTCTCCACCGATACCCGCGTGCGCTTCAATAGCGTCAACGCTGGCCCGCTCAAGACCAGCGCCAGTGCCGGCATTCCCGGCTACCTCGATAACTACCTCCACGCCGAAAAGATGACGCTCCGTAAGGCAGCCCTCAAGACGCAGGAAGTTGCGGATACCGCGGTTTGGCTGCTCTCGCCGCGCTCCAGTGGCGTCAATGGGCAAGGCATCATCGTCGATGCCGGCATGGGCCTGAACTTCTTCGACGAGGAGCTGGTGAAGGCTTCGGCCCGTCTTCTCTGAACGTGCAGTTCCAGCGTTCAGTCCTGACCGGCCTAGTGGCCGAACTCCCGCCCGAGGTTTGGACCTCCGACGAAGTGGAGCGCCGCTTGGCGCCCTTGTATGGCCGGCTGAAATTACCGGAAGGCCGCTTGGAATTGATGACGGGCATTAAGGAACGGCGCTTTTGGCCGGAGGCTATCCGTCCCTCGGAAATTTCCGCCCGCGCGGGTCGGCGCGCCCTGGAAGCGGCCTCGGTCGGTTCAGCGGACATCGACCTCTTAATCCATTCGTCCGTGTGCCGCGATCGTCTAGAGCCTTCGACGGCTGCTTATGTGCATGGCCTCTTGGGTCTTGGGCCCCAGGCCCAGATTCTCGACGTCTCCAACGCCTGCCTGGGTTTTCTTAATGCCGTGGTGCTCGCGGCGGGGCTCGTTGAGTCTGGTCAAATCCGCCGGGCCTTGGTGTGCTCCGGCGAAAACGGTCGTCCGCTTGTCGAGCGCACCATCCGCCTGCTCAACGAAGACCTCACGTTGACGCGCGATGGTATCAAGCCGTACTTCGCTAACCTCACCATTGGCGCGGGCGGGGCTGCGGCAGTCGTTTCGCGTGACGACTTAGCCGGTGCCGATGCGATTCGCTTGCTCGCGGGCGCGTGGGAAACCGATTCATCGGCGAATGGCTTATGCGAAGGCGACACATCCTCCGACGAACTCGACATGCGCACGGACTCGGAAGCGTTACTCGCCGCCGGCGTCGGCCTCGCGCAGCGTTGCTGGGGGCGTTTTAAGGTCGAGAGTGGGTGGGGCGAAACCACGCCCGACCGCATCATCACCCACCAAGTGGGCCGTCGGCATTCTTCCTTACTCTTTGAGCGCCTCGGTTTGGATCCCGCAAAGGACTACCAGTCGTTTGACCGGCTCGGCAATGTCGGGTCGGTCTCGTTGCCGGCGACGCTGGCCTTGGCGCGTGCCGAGGGGCGCGTCCGGCGTGGTGACAAGGCGGCCCTGCTGGGTATCGGCAGTGGGCTGGCCAGCCTCATGCTTGCCGTCGAATGCTAACCCCCGACCCAGCCGCCTTACCCGCTGAGGTGAAGGCCCTTTACCCCTTTGACGTCCAAAGCTGGGTCTCGCCCGACGGTGTCATGCGTTATGTGGACCATGGCCCGCGCGAGGGCCAGCCGATCCTGCTGCTCCACGGGAACCCTTCGTGGTCGTTCCTCTGGCGTAACCTCATCCTAGCCTTGGCGGCCAAAGGCCATCGGGTCATTGCCCCCGACCACCTCGGGATGGGCCTGTCCGCTCGCCCAGACCGTTTCCTGCGCCTTGCTGACCGTATCCAGGCCGTCCATGGCTTGGTCGACCACCTTGGTCTGAAGTCCTTTCACCTGGGGGTCCATGATTGGGGTGGTGCCATCGGCTTGGGCCTAGCGACCCGTATGCCTGACCGCATCGGCCGGATACTCGTGACTAACACCGGAGCCTTCCTCTCGGACCGCATCCCTAAACGGATTGCCCTGTGCCGGGCCCCTTTGGTCGGACGCTGGATCGCCCAGCACTTGGATGGCTTTGCCTGGCCAGCCACGTGGATGGCGGTCGAAAAACCACTTTCTAAGGCCGTAAAGGCAGGTTTCCTGGCTCCTTATGGCACGATTGCTAGCCGCCGGGCAGTGGCGGACTTCGTGGCAGATATCCCGATGGAGCCAGACCACCCGACCCGCCCCGTCCTGGCCGCGGTCGAAGCCGCCCTGCCGATGCTCCGTGGCAAGCCGATGCTCCTCCTCTGGGGGCTGCAGGACTTCTGTTTCGACGAGTCCTTCTTAGCGGGGTTCACCCAGCGCTTCCCAGAGGCTCAGCAGCGGATTTTCCCTGACGCCGGCCATTACGTCTTAGAGGACAGCGGGGACAGTGGGATTCAGGCGGCCGTCGATTTCTTGACGGGGGTCTAATTACCCCTGTGGATAGCCCCGTGGATAGGGTGCGAAAAGCCCTGTGAACAAGCATTTCTTAAGCCCCGTATTAGTTTTCGTAAGGGGTTGATAAGTAGGTGTTTCGGCTGAGGTAAAAACATTCGTTCACCCCTCGTTTCCTATTGCAGAAAACGGTGTGAAAAACACGCTTCTTGGACCTGCCTCTGGGCGGGTTCCCTATCCCTATTTTATTACCAAAACATGAGCGAAAATTCTGAGAAAAACCCGAACCGCGGCAAGCACGCCGGCAACGAAAGTTACGGTGCGGCCGACATCAAGCGCCTGAAGGGCCTCAAGGCCGTGCGTGAACGACCCGGTATGTATATTGGCGATACGAACGAAACGGGCCTGCACCATTGTGTCTATGAAATCGTCGATAACTCGATCGACGAAGCGCTCGCAGGCTATTGCAAGAGCATCAAGGTCGAGATTCATGCGGATGGTTCGCTGTCCGTCGAAGATGATGGCCGCGGTATCCCTGTCGCCATGCATCCGGAAGAAAAAGTCCCGACGCTTGAGCTCGTGCTCACCAACCTACACGCTGGTGGTAAGTTCGACAAGGGTGCCTATCAGGTTTCTGGCGGCCTCAACGGCGTCGGCGCAAAGTGCGTCAACGCGCTCTCTGATAGCTTCATCGCCGAAGTCAGCCGCGAAGGCGAAGTGCACCAGATGAAGTTCAGCCGTGGCGAAGTCACGCAACCGATTAAGGTGATTGGTAAGACCAAGCGCACGGGTACGAAGATTACCTTCCATCCTGATCCGGAAATCTTTGTCGCCACCCAGGAGTTCAAGTACGACACCATCGTCCGCCGCATGCGCGAACTCGCCTTCCTCGTGCCAGGCATCACGGTCGAAATGAAGGACCAGCGTTCGAATCGGGCCGACAAGTTTGAGTTCAAGGACGGCATCGCCGAGTATGTGTCCTTCCTTAATGCGAACGAAGAGCGTCTCTTCGATAAGCCTATCCTTATCTCCGCGGAGGTTGATTTTACCGATTTATCCAACCCGCGCGTGATGGCTGACGGCGAGAAGCCCAAGCCCGGCCAGCGCCGAATGACCCTCGATGTCGCCCTGCAGTACAACGACCGCTACGACGAGATGGTCTTTAGCTACGCCAACCTCATCAATCAGCCCGAAGGCGGCACCCACCTCTCGGGTTTCCGTTCCGCGCTCACCCGCGTGATTAACCACTACGCCAAGTCCAATAACCTCATCAAGGATAAGGACGCCAAGCTCAACGGCGACGACATGCGCGAAGGGCTCGTGGCCGTCATCTCCGTCAAGCACCCCGACCCGAAGTTCCAATCGCAGAATAAGACGCGCCTGACGAATCCCGAAGTCGAAGGCATCGTAAATTCCGTCGTTGGCGAGCAGCTGAAATATTACCTCGAGCGCGACCCCAAGACGGGTCGTCGTATCGTCGACAAGTGTCTCAATGCAGCCCGTGCCCGCGAGGCCGCCCGTAAGGCCCGCGAGACGGTCCGTAAGTCCGCCATGTCCTCGGGTGGCCTGCCGGGTAAGCTGGCCGATTGCTCCGAAAGCGATCCCTCCGTCTGCGAGCTCTACATCGTCGAAGGGGACTCCGCCGGTGGTTCCGCCAAGCAAGGTCGCGACCGGCGCTACCAAGCGATTCTCCCGATCAAGGGCAAGATTCTCAACGTCGAGAAGGCCCGCATTGATAAGATCCTCTCTAACGAAGAAATCCGCACGATTATCACCGCTTGCGGTACTGGTATCGGCAAGCACGAGGGCGACGGCGCCTTTGACGTCACGAAGTGCCGCTACCACAAGCTTGTGATCATGACGGACGCCGACGTGGACGGCTCGCACATCCGGACTCTTCTCCTAACGTTCCTTTACCGTCAGATGCCTGGCTTGATTGAGGCGGGCTATGTCTACATCGCCCAGCCGCCACTGTACCGTATCAAGCGCAAGAAGCGCGAGCAGTACGTCGATAATGACCCGGAGCTTAACCGTATCCTCCTGGAACTCGGCTCCGAGGACGTGAACCTACTGCGTCTGCGCGATAAGCACGTCTTCCCAGGTCAGAAACTTGATAAGATTGTCGAATCCCTCGCCCGCCTTGAGTCTTTGGGCTCGGCCATCGGTCGGACCGGTTGCCAGCTCAGTACCTTCCTCGACCAGCAGGACCACAAGACGCATGCGCTCCCGCGCTTTATTGTCCGTACCCGCACGGGCAATGAGGAGACCTACGAGTTCCTCCTGGATACCGACGCCAAGCAGGCCTACCTGCGAAAGGCCGGCGTCGAGGATTTCCTCGCCGATAAGATCGACCGCGAGAAGCAGCTCAAGGATGGCACGGTCGTCCAGGAGCGTGTCAACGTGATCGAGATTTTTGAGAATGACTCCATCTCTAAGGTGCTGAAGGAACTCGAAACCCAAGGCATGGACGTGAAGCAGTTCACGCCAGGCGAAGAACCACGCTACAACCTCATCGATGGTTCGACGGCCGAGGAAGTTCCTGCGGTCGAAGGCGAAGAAGAGCCCAAGGGCGAAGAAAAGCCCGCCAAGAAGGTTGTCAAAAAAGCCGAGCCTATCCCGCTCGGCTCTATCCTCGAACTCATCGGCCAGATTCGTCAGTTCGGCCGTAAGGGCCTAACCATTCAGCGCTACAAGGGCCTCGGTGAAATGAACCCCAAGCAGCTCTTCGAGACCACGATGGATCCGGCCAAGCGCCGCTTCCTTAAGGTCGACATCGCCGATGCCGCTGAAGCCAACCGCATCTTCGCCATGCTCATGGGCGAGGATGTCCCCTCCCGTCGAGCCTTCATCGAGGACAACGCGCTCAATACCTCGAACCTCGACGTCTAAGCCCACTCCGACCTCACCCTAGACCTCTTCGACAATGTATTCTGACAAAGAAAAACTCACGACCGCCAACATCACGGATATCATGCAGACGGCCTACATCGATTACTCGATGTCGGTCATCGTCTCCCGCGCCCTCCCGGACGCGCGCGACGGCCTGAAGCCCGTCCAGCGTCGCATCCTGTACGCGATGATGCGGGAAGGCCTCGTCTACAATCGCCCGTTCGACAAGTGCGCCGGCGTCGTCGGTGAAGTGCTTAAGAACTACCACCCGCACGGTGATAGTTCCGTGTACGACACGCTCGTCCGCCTCGCCCAGAACTGGGTCATGCGCTACCTGCTCATCGAGCCGCAGGGTAATTTCGGATCCGTCGACGGCGATCCGCCCGCCGCCTACCGTTACACGGAGTGTCGTCTCTCCGAAGTCTCGGCCGAGCTCCTCGCCGACATCGACGAGGACACCGTCGACTTCATCCCGAATTACAAGGAGTCGACCACCGAGCCGACGGTCCTGCCGTGTGCCTTACCCCACCTGCTGATGAACGGTTCGACGGGCATCGCGGTCGGGATGACGACCAATATCCCTCCGCATAACCTCAATGAGCTCGTCGAGGCCACCTGCCTCATTATCGACAAGCCCAGCGCCACCGTCGAAGACCTGGAGAAGATTATCATCGGCCCAGACTTCCCCACCGGGGGCGTCATCAACGGCAAGGAAGGCATCAAGCAGTACCTCCGCACCGGCCGCGGCATCATCCGCGTCCGCGGCGTCGCTCACACCGAGGAGATGAAGAATGGCAAGGAGCAGATCGTCCTCACGGAGCTCCCGTACAACGTTAACCGCTCTTCCTTGGTGAAGCATATTGCGCAACTGTGCACCGACAAGGTGCTAGATGAGGTCTCCGACCTTCGCGACGAGTCCGACGAAAACACTCGCGTGGTCATCGAACTCAAGCGCAACGAGAACCCGAAGGTCGTCATCAATAAGCTCTATAAGCACACGAACTTCGAGAACTCGTTCGGCGTGATCCTGCTCGCCCTCGACAAGCGTCGCCCGAAGCAGATGAATATCCGCGAGCTGCTCGAATGTTTCGTCGAGCACCGCCGGGACGTGGTCACCCGCCGTACGCGCTTCCGTCTCCGTAAAGCCGAGGACCGCGCCCATATCCTCGAGGGCTTCAAGATCGCCCTGCGTAACCTGGACGACTTCGTGAAGATCATCCGCGCCGCGACCAACCGCGACGAGGCCCGTGTGAAGCTGATGGCTAAGTACGGCCTCAGCGAACGCCAGGCCGTGGCCATTCTTGACCTCCGCCTTTACCAGCTCACCGGTCTCGAACGCGATAAGATTGAGGCTGAGTACCGCGAACTGATGGCGCTCGTCGAAGAGCTCCGCAGTATCCTCTCGAGCGAATTAAAACTGCTCACCCTCATTAAGAATGAGCTGCGCGCCGCTGCCAAGAAGCACATCGGGCCTCGTAAGACGAAGGTCACGGCCCAGGAAGGTGACCTCTCGATGGAGGATATCGTCGCCAACGAAGGTTGCGTGGTCACCGTCTCGCATGCTGGCTTCATCAAGCGCACGCCGGTCGCCCAGTATCGCCTCCAGAAGCGCGGCGGCAAGGGCACCAAGGGCGCCGAGCTCTCCAAGGCGGCCTCCGACGACGACAGCGACTTCATCGAACACCTCTTCACGGCCAATACCCACGACCATATCCTGTTCTTCATGAACAATGGCCGCGTGTACGTGGAGAAGGTTTACGAAATCGAAGAGGCCAACCGGGCTTCCCGCGGTAAGTCTATCGCCCGCTTGCTGGAATTGAAGGATGACGAGAAGTTGGCCGCAATGGTCTGCGTCTCTAACTTCGAGGAAGGTAAGTTCCTGATGATGTGCACGGCTAATGGCACCATTAAGAAGACCGAAATCTCCAAGTATGCCAACTACCGTAAGGGTGGCATCATCGGCATTAATATCGAGCACGGCGATCGCCTCATCTCCACCAAGCTGACCAACGGCGACAACGAGGTCGTGATGATTTCGCAGTCGGGTATGTCCATCCGCTTCCATGAGTCCGACGTTCGTTCGATGGGTCGCGATACCACCGGTGTTTCCGGGATGAAACTCGACAGCGGCGATCAGGTGAAGGCGATGGAAGTCGTCGATGCATCCTGCACGCTCCTTGTCGTCGGCATCGACGGTATCGGTAAGCGCACGCCCTTCGACGATCCTGAGACCAAGGAGCCTGTCTATCGCAAGCAGACCCGCGGCGGCAAGGGCGTCATCGCCATCAGCACTGAAGTCGGCGTCGCCGGCGCCCTCAGCGTCCAGGAAGCCGACGAAGTCATGCTCCTGACTAAGGGTGGTCAGTCGATCCGTACCAAGGTGTCCGACATCCGTTGCACGGCAGGTCGCAACACCAAGGGCGTTCGCGTCATGCGCCTCAAGGAAGGCGAGTCGCTGCTGGGCATCTCTAAGGTCGAGCGCTCGGACGAAGAGGAAGAGAACGCCGCCAAGCCACAGGCCTAAGCGGCCAGCGCAGAAAGCAGAAGGGGCGCCTCACGGCGCCCCTTTTTTGTGCCTACCCGCTGGCGGCTTTAGGCCTTTTCCAGGGCTGCGATACACTCCACGTGACGCGTCTGGGGGAAGAGATCGAACGGCTTCGCCGAGATGACCTTCCAGCCGCGGCTGCAGAGGTACTTGAGGTCGCGGGCTTGGGTGTCCGGGGCGCAGCTGATGTAGACGATGCGGCGCGGGTTGAAGGCATGGAGCTGTTCGAGGAACGACTCATCGCAGCCGCGACGAGGAGGGTCGACGATGACGGCGGTCTCGGGTCCGCGGACGGGGACTTTGGCAAAGATGGATTCGGCGGAGCCAGCGATGAAGCGGCAGTTGACGTAGCCGTTGAGCGTTGCGTTTTCGGCGGCCTTACGGGCCGCTTCGGCGCTGACTTCGACCCCGTTGACGGATTCGAATTCGCGGGCACCGGAGAGCGCAAAGAGCCCGGAGCCACAATAGGTATCGACGAGGTGCTTGGCACCAGAGGCCTTGGCGAGACCGATGGCGTGGCCGACGAAGTCTTCGAGTACCGAGGGATTGTTCTGGAAGAATTCCCCGGCGAGGAACTTCATCTTCACGCGGCCGACCTGTTCCGTGACCGTTTCGCGTGGATCCGTGACGACGCCTTCCTGGCAGTCGCGGAAGAGTAGGGTGGCCCCACGTTCAAATCGGCCAGGGTTGGCGCGAATGTCTTTACGCGAGCGGGCGAAGGCCGCGTTGATCGCATCCGTGGCGAGGGGGCACTTAGCGACATCGACGACGCGGCGGGACGTGCCGGCGGCGAGGAAGCCGATCGGGAAATCGGCCCGGCGCGGGGTCATGAAGTGCGGGGTAATCTTCGAGCGGTAGCCGTACTGTTTGGGCGAAGGATGCGTCGGTTCGACTTCGACTGTCAGGCCGCCGAGGCGTTCGTAGACTTCGGCGACTTGCTTACGCTTCCAGACGAGCTGTTCGGCGTAGGCCATGTTCTGGTACTGGCAACCGCCGCATTCGCCGAAGAGTTCGCAACGGGGTTGGACGCGGGCGGCGGACGGGATAATCACGCGGACGAGGTCGCCGCGAGAGAAGTTAGCGGCGTTATGCCAGATGCGGGCGACGACTTTTTCGCCCGGGAGGGCTCCGGGGATGAAGACGACCCAACCGTCGATGCGGCCGAGGCCGTCGCCGAGATTGGTGATGGTCGCAATGTCGACTTCCACCTCTTGGTGGTAGGTGAACTTGCCCTCGCGGAACTTGGAGGAGTCGGGCTTACGGCCCTGCGGTGCATCGATGGCTTCTTCTTCGGACATGTGAGCAAACTCGGCTGCCCGCCCGGAAGGTCGAGCATTATCCCTCCCTCGCTGGCCAGCTGACGGCTTTCCTTGCCCTTTGCTCGGGAATCCTGCTTCATCCCGCCCGTGTCCGACGAGGTCATCCAGAGCCGCCAAAATCCCCGCATTCAAGCGGTCGCCCGTCTGCGCGACCGCCCCGAGCGGGAAGCCCGTGGCCTCTTCATCGCCGAAGGCCTCCGTGAACTGAGCCGTGCGCGGGAACGCCAAGTGGAGGTCTTGGAAGTCTATTTCTGCCCCGAGTTATTCCGTGGGGTCGAAGCCGCCGAACTCGTGTCAGGTTGCCGAGCCGCCGGGATTGACTGCTGCGAGGTCGGCCGCTCAGCCTTCGAGAAAATCAGTGGCCGCGAAGGCCCCGACGGTCTCCTCGGCCTCGCTAAGACCTGGGATTGCTCGCTGGAGCGCCTGCAACTCTCCAAAAACCCTTTGCTGCTCGTCGCTGAATCAGTCGAAAAGCCCGGTAATCTTGGTGCTTTACTCCGGACGGCGGATTCGGCCGGTTGCGATGCCTTGATCGTCTGCGATCCCATTACGGACCTCTTTAACCCGAATGTAGTGCGTTCCTCACAAGGCGCCGTCTTCTCGATACCTGTAGCGGTTTGCTCCTCGGCTGAAGCGGTGGCGTGGATGCAGTCTAAGGGTATCCGCTCGCTGGCGACTTCGCCGGCGGCCACGAAAACCTTCTGGGATGTCGATTGCCGTGGCCCGAGTGCGCTCTTGCTGGGTTCCGAAAAGGATGGCCTCAGTGACTTTCTACTCGGTTCGGCGAACGAGAAGATTTCGATTCCGCAGGCGGGCTTGTCGGATTCCCTGAACGTCTCGATGGCGGCGGGGATCGTGCTGTTTGAGGCCGTTCGGCAGCGTCGGAAGTAAGTGATGAACCTCCGGTATCTGGTCGCTGCGGTTGCCTGTTTTCTTGCCGCCAAGGGCTGCTATGAGCTCTTCCAGCGCATCGGTAGTCGCCTCGACGACCAAGGCTTCCTGCATGAGCCCTTCGGCCTGATTCCCTTGGGTTGGTTGTTCGTCTTCGCGGGCGCCATCCTTCTGGTGCTGTCCTGGGTGCGTCGAAATAAGTAAGGCCGGGCGAAGGGCCCGGCCTTGCTTAAAGGACTGACCAGTCGCTTAGCCGATGGCTTTGTCGACCAGATCATCGAGCTTCTTGCCGTCGACAGCGAAGGCGCGGATGCCTTCGGCGGTCTTCTCGGTGGCCATGGCGTCTTCGTTGTGGTGCCAGCGAAAATCCTTTTCGCCCCAGACCTTGGCGGCTTCGCCTTCGGCCTTAGCGGCGGCTTCATCGAGTGACTTGGGCACGGCGGCTGAGTCCTTGGAGAGCTCTTCGAGGAGGTTCGGGGCGATGGTCAGGAGGTCGCAACCGCAGAGCGCCTTGATTTGGCCGCAATTACGGAAGGATGCGCCCATGACCTCGGTCTTGATGTCGTTGCGCTTGTAATAGGCGAAGATGCGGCGGACGGACTGCACGCCCGGGTCGTTGGCGCCGGAGGAGGCGACTTCGTTCCAGTTGGCACCTTGGGCCTTCTTGTGCCAGTCGTATATGCGTCCGACGAAGGGCGAGATGAGCTGGACCTTGGCGTCGGCGCAAGCGACGGCTTGGGCGAACGAGAAGAGCAGGGTGAGATTGCAGCGGATACCTTCCTTTTCGAGCTCAGCGGCGGCCTGGATACCTTCCCAGGTGGAGGCCATCTTCACGAGGATGCGCTCCTTGGGGATGCCAGCGGCCTTATAGAGAGCAATGAGCTCGCGGGCCTTGGCGACGGTGGCGGCCTTGTCAAAGGACAGGCGGGCGTCGACTTCGGTGGAGACGCGGCCCGGGACGATCTGCAGGATCTCGGTGCCGAAGGAGATGAGGAGCGCGTCGACGGCGGCTTGGACGCCCTTGCTCTTGTTGTCCTGGGCGGCCTTTTGGAGGAGGGCCTGATACTCAGGCATCTGGACGGCCTTAAGGATGAGGCTCGGGTTGGTCGTGGCGTCCAGAGGCTTGAAGGCCTTCATGGCAGCGAAGTCGCCGGTGTCGGCGACGACCTTGGTGTGTTGGCGGAGTTGCTCGAGTGCGTTCATAAATTCGTTCATAAATTAGAGGTCGTCAGCGTGGTCGATGCCCGCTGGGTTGTCCAGCCAGAGAAGCGCCGCTACCGCGGGCGTTGGCCCATCTCTCGCTTGTTTCCGATGCCAGACTCCTCCACAGTGCCGTTATGCGCATCAAGGTCAGGCAGGCATTGTCGGCGGAGCAGCCCCTCGTGGGCGTGACGGTTTCCGGTTGGGTCCGGACGCGCCGTGATTCCAAAGGCTTTTCCTTCGTCGAAGTAAACGATGGCTCCTGCTTTAAGAACCTCCAAGCGGTGGTGGATCACGCGTTACCTGGTGCTGACGACCTCCAGGACGCCCTGACAGGGTCCTCGGTCTCGATCGAGGGCGAGCTCGTGCCTTCGCCCGCTAAGGGACAGAAGTGGGAGCTCAAAGCCACGGCTTTCCGCTTGGTCGGCCGGGCCGATGAATCTTTCCCGCTGCAGAAAAAGGGGCACACCGTGGAGTTCCTCCGGACCATCCCGCACCTCCGGGCGCGGACGAACCGACTCGGCTCTCTCATGCGCGTGCGGAGCCGTATGGCCATGGCCGTCCACGGTTTCTTCCAGCAGCGCGGCTTTGCCTACGTTCATACCCCTATCATTACCGCGAGCGATTGCGAAGGTGCCGGCGAACTTTTCCGTGTCACGACGCTTGATCCGGCGTCACCGCCGAAGGGTCCAGACGGAGCCGTCGATTGGTCGGCGGATTTTTTTGCGCGCCAATCTTACCTCACCGTTTCTGGTCAGCTCGAGGGTGAGACCTTGGCTTGTGCTTTAGGTGATGTTTATACGTTTGGCCCGACCTTTCGGGCGGAGAATTCTAACACCAGTCGCCACGCTAGCGAATTTTGGATGATCGAACCAGAAATGACTTTCTGTGACCTCGAAGGTGACATGCGTTGTGCCGAGGAACTCGTGAAACACCTAGTAAAGACGGCCTTGGAAGAGTGTTCTGATGAACTCGAATTCTTTAATGCCTACGTGGATAAGGGCCTGCTGGAGCGGCTACGTTTCGTCGCGGAGCGGCCCTTCGCCCGGGTCTCTTACACCGAGGCCGTGGACATCCTGTTGCAGTGTGGACGCCCCTTTGAATTCCCAGTTGTCTGGGGCGAAAACTTGCAGTCTGAGCACGAACGCTACCTCACCGAGGTGCACTTCAAGAGCCCGTTGACCGTCTATAACTACCCGAAGACCGCAAAGCCTTTTTACATGCGACAGAATGACGACGGCCGGACCGTTGCCGCCATGGATCTACTGGTCCCTGGTGTCGGGGAAATCGTCGGCGGTAGTCAACGTGAAGAGCGTCTCGATCGCCTGGTCGCGGCCATGCAGGCCCACGGGCTGGATCTCGAGTCCTATGGTTGGTACATCGATACCCGCCGCTTCGGGTCAGTCCCGCATGCCGGCTTCGGGCTGGGGTTTGAGCGTTTGCTTATGTTCGTCACCGGCGAAGGTAATATTCGCGACGTCATTGCCTTCCCCCGCACCCCGGGCCACGCGTAAGTCCTTTATTTAGCGGCGGTTGGCTTGGCGGGCGGACGGGTGAGATCGAGGATGGCCCGGCCCGTCACGCAGTTATGTCGCACCATTTGTAAGTTACCTTGGCCGGTCGTTGTACCTTTGGCGGCCGCGTTATCGGTATAGAGAATGGGAGCTGTTGAGGAAACTAGGCCAACCAGATTGCCGGCTTGATCGATGATCGGGCCGCCACTGGAGCCGCGGGCGTAGTCCGCTGTAATCTGCATGAAGATTGCACCGTTGCGGTCCGTACCGCCGAGTCGACAGTAGCGCGTCACGATGCCATCGGTGAAGCAGCCGAACGAGTTAGCTGGGTGGCTGTAGCAGTAGATGGCCGCACCCGCGCCAAGGTCATCGCGAACGGGCAGGGCGGTGAGTCCTTTGGCGTCGACCCGCAGCAGGGCGACATCGGTGCTCTTATTAGCAGCGAGTATTTCGATGACTGGGAAGAAACGTCCATCGGCGGTCATCACACCCATCGCTTCGGCGGTTTCGCCTGCCGCGACGTGGTGATTAGTAGCGATGACACCGTCAGGGTCGACCACGACGCCACTCGCGAGGGTGCAATGCCACCGCGTGCATTTATCGCACTTATAGGCGCCGGTAATCAGAACGGAAGCGGCTGCTGCGACGCGGTACGATTCTTCACCTTCCAGTTTTTTATCACGAACTGGAGCGAGGAGACGCACGCCGGATGTGGTCGCACGTTTGACTTGGGCCAAGCGGGTTTCCTTGTTGAGCGGCGACTTTTTGCCCTCAGCAAGGTTAGTGGTAGCCGTCTCCGCTTGCGTGAAGAGTGCGCGATCATCGGCAGCGGAATCAACCGATTGTCCTGGCGGTGCCAAGGCGGCGCTAAGGAAGCAAAGCAGTGGGGCAAGGAGCATCCTCCAAGTAAGGCCCAAGACATCGGCCCTGACGAGCAAATCGCTTCGGGGTCGTAGCGTATCCGTCGCATGCTTACAGGCAGAGGGGTAGCCGCGCCAGTGAGCGGCTGCGGGCTAGAGGTGCCCCAAGCGATTCGGACTAAACGGCAAGCGGGGCCTTTCCTGGGCGTTCCTCCAGGCTCAGTGCCGAGAAAACGGTGGAGAAAAAGGCGGGCGGCCAGTGGTTAGACGCATTTCCGAGCGCAGGCTAAGAACGAGGTGATGGTTAAAAAAACGTAAAAAACAAAGATACACACTGTAACTCATTGATATATAGGTTCTTAATGCGTTGTATGATTGTGTGAAAAAAGACAAAAATCCGCTTGAATTCGGGCAGTAAAGTCTTCACTCTCAGAACTCTTCTCCCCCTTGTGGGAGTCTGTTCCTTGGATCGACCGGTGTTTTAGAAAGCCGCTTCAAAAAGTGAGCTAAACCTAAAAAAAGACGTTGACGAAACATTCAGCGCCCGCACCGTCCGCCCTCCCACCTCCTCGTGAGGTGATCCCTTTCGGTTCTTTGAGAGTTCATTTTGTGCGACAATACGGCCTATCGTATTAGTCAAACCTTACACCTGGTGAACCCGGCGATATTATGTCGCGGGTTCTACCAAAATTAGAAAACGCGATTTTCAATATCTCCGGTGTTCACTAAGGAACTTGAGAAAATATAAATAGTTCGGATCCCAGGATCCGAACCTTCAGATGCCACCTTCGGGTGGATTTTTGGAGAGTTTGATCCTGGCTCAGAGTGAACGCTGGCGGCGTGGTTAAGACATGCAAGTCGAGCGATAGTAGCAATACTAGAGCGGCAAACGGGTGCGTAACACGTGAGCAATCTGCCCTGAAGTCTGGAATAGCCCTGGGAAACTAGGATTAATACCGGATGGTGAAGAGTCAGGCATCTGACTCTTTCCAAAGCTTGTAACGGCGCTTCAGGAGGAGCTTGCGGCCTATCAGCTAGTTGGCGAGGTAACGGCTCACCAAGGCTAAGACGGGTAACTGGTCTGAGAGGATGATCAGTCACACTGGAACTGAGACACGGTCCAGACACCTACGGGTGGCAGCAGTTTCG
>Ga0209596_1000449_pt1 | contig 38061 bp, 46 predicted proteins | sample M_130807_MF_Meta_FD_187314 | JGI IMG/M metagenome (GOLD analysis project Ga0209596, IMG submission 187314) | Freshwater microbial communities from Lake Montjoie, Canada to study carbon cycling - M_130807_MF_MetaG (SPAdes) (version 2) | ecosystem: Environmental > Aquatic > Freshwater > Lake... | reverse complement strand
TTCATATTACTTTATATAATTGTTATGCATTTTAATTGCATTTGGATGTTCAATATTAATATATGAAGCAAATTTAGTTGTATTAGTTCGTTTTGGTCTTAATATTGTATGAGTTGGATGATTGTTAATTTGCGAATTATTTCGTATACGCATTAGCCCTTCTTCAAATTCTTTCCAATAATTTACATCATCACGTACTATTTGTTCAAATCGTAATTGTTTATTTTTATCAAATCTAAACCAATTATAATGATAAGTTATTAAATCACTTTGTAATAACATACTATAGTTCATTGATTCAAATTGACTTACTACATGTTTGTAATATTCTATATCTCCAAAGCAAATTGCTAATTTTCTTCCATTAGGTCTTCCTTCATATGGGTTATTACAAGATTCTATATAATGCTGCGTTTCTAAAAAGTCTAACCATATACTAGTAAAGCCTTGATTAGGTTTTAATTGATTTAATATATACGTTATATTATTACTATCAGACTCTAAATGAAAAATATCTGGTTCATATGGAAATATATAATCTCCTATCGTAACTTCAATACCTAATTCTTTAAAATTAGATACAGCATATGTATATGCGTCACTTGCTTTCATTCCTTTTTCAAACTTCATTTCATTATGAATCCATTTAATATTAGGATATGTTATTTTAGCTTCTTCTATAAGCTGTTGCGTTTCTAAAGTATCCCAAGCTAAATTCGTGTCTTTATAACAATATTTCGATCGAAATTCGTCTGTAACAACTAATCTAGATTCTGGACCTGTAGGGAATAATCCTTCATTGTAAATTACAATATCCGGATTTAAAGTTTCTACTATATTTGGAATTTGACATTTGATTAAATGTGATTCTCCAAAATTTGGTATTATTACAATTCGCTTTGACATTAGTTCTTTTTAATTACGCCGATGCCTGCCCAATCAGCTTTAATATTAAATTCAATTTTTTCGCCAATTAATTCATTCCATAATTTACCTACATACACGTTTCTATCTCTATGTCGCTGTGTATCATTAATATCGTGAAATGCAATATATCCATTATCAGATACTAATTCTTTATACATTTCATAATCTTGTTTAACTCCTTCATAAGTATGATCTCCGTCAATAAATAAAAAATCAATCTTTTGTCCCTTTAATACATTAACTAATAAATCATATGTTAAATCTTGATGTGAGTCTCCTTCAATAAAATTACAACGACTTCCATATAAATTTATAAAGTATTCATTACGATTATTAACGTCATCACGAGTAACTCCTCCATGTATGCCGTCGACTAAATCTATACTAATAGTTTTAGCATTAGTTACTTCATTCCAAATTTTAAATGTGCCTCCGAATTTAGTTCCTATTTCAACAACTACTTTAGGTTGCAACTCACATACAAATTTTGCTAGTTGTGTAATTTCTTCTTTTTCTTGTGGCATATATAAACTATATGCTGACTCAACGATTTTTTCTATATCCATTATTTCCAAAAACTATAAATTCCTTTTTCTAATTCATATGAAGGCCAAACAAATCTTTCTCTTTTAGGTTGCAGTTTAGCCCATTCCCACATTTCAATCAATCCATTTTTTAAATTTGTTTTATGTTCAAATTTTAAAATATCAACTGACTTTTGCCAAGTCGGAATTGAATGTTTAACTTCATGACGACTTTCTAAATGAAGTACTTCACCACTTCCTATAACTTCACAAAGAATAGACGCAGCTTGATTAATAGAATGTTCTTCAATTCCTCCTACATTAATAATTTGTTTAGAAGCTTCTGGTAGTATAGCTGCATTCCATAATGGAATTAAACTATCATCAATATAACTAAACGCTCTTGTTTGTTCGCCATCACCAAAAATTGTCATTGGTTCATTATTCATATACTGAAACATCCAAATGCCTAATACATTACGATACTTGTCCCAAATATTTTGTTTAATACCATATACGTTATGAGGACGAATAATACACCAATCCAACCCATGTTGCTCACCGGCAATTTGAATATCCATTTCACAAGCATATTTTGCTACTCCATATGGATCAATTGGCTTTGGAGTTTGTGTTTCATTAAAATAGCCTCCTTCACCATGACCATATACAGCAAGAGTTGATGTAAACACTAATCGTTTAACATCATGTTTAATACATTCATTAACAATAAATGCAGTCGCTTTTAAATTATTATCGTAATTAAATGTTCTAATAAATGGAGACAATCCTTCAGCAGCATATGCAGCTAAATGAAATACGTAAGTAGGTTTGTATTTTTTAAAAATTAAAGATATGCTATCTCCTATAATATTAAAATTAAAAAATTCTACTTTAGGATTGACATTTTCTAAATAGCCTCCACTTAAATCATCAACACCTATTACTTGATACTCTGGATGATTTTCTATTATGTAATCAGCTAATCTAGATCCTAATAAACCTGCTACTCCTGTTATTAATATTGTTTTATTCATAATAATCTACCGTTAAGATGTTGTACTACATTAGAAGCTCCTAATTGATCGTAAATATATACTCCCCATTTTTTTAATGCTTCTTCAAATGAAGTTTCTTTTATTTGACGTCGATATTCATTTTGCAATTCAAGCTCGATTGTTATTTGATTTGTTATTAATGGATCATTTAAATAATCCATCCATGTAGTTTGCCATGTACTTGTGCGACCTATATATGGATTATTTGACCATCCTGTTGTACCGCATAATATAATAGCATCTTCATTAACTGAAAACTTTGTTTCTTTTAAAGCAGTGTCACAATTAAATACAATATTGTTGCGTTTATTAAATCGTATATAATTTATATCTGATTCCAAATCTAGCAATTGTATTAATTTAGGTACATTTACATTACGCTTAAAACACCAGTCATGCTCAAACCATAAAAAATAATCTGTCGTTACAGAATTAATTAAATTAATTATTGATTCTCGAATACCTTTAGTAGTTACTAATAAATTAACATTTGGATAATTAATTAATAGTTTATGTAAATTATTTAAATAAAGACAACTACCCTCATCTTCAGGATCGTGATCTAATGATATAAAATGTTGAATATCTTGATGTCCTAAATAATCATATAAATTCTTAATTGTACTTTCAATTAACAATGTAGAAGTATTCGTACGACTATGATCAACTTTATAATCTGCTTGCAACCGATGTGCAGAAGCTTTGAAATGAGTTGTTGTTAATATTGTTAATTTATCTTTCATATTTTATTTTCTTTGAAACATAAATAACACATTACACCTTCACTGTCATAAATAGTATTTATATTAACAGGTAAAAAAAAGTTATATCCTAATTTACGTAATAACTCTATCCATTGTGGTTTAGTTTTACAATTACAATGAGTAGGATCAACTTTTGATACTTCTAAATGAAAATTAATGCCATCAGTACTACATGGTATACGTACTAACATCATGTTACCATTTAATTTAGAAAACGTATTTATAATATCATCATCTGGCATATGTTCTAGAACATCTAAACAACATATTAAATCATAATTAATATTATCAACAGCTTCTAGCATGTTAATATTTTTAGATTTACATTGCTGTACTGCCCATTCTGAAATATCATAGCCTTCTATATTTTGATATCCAGCTTCTTTAAATCCTTCAATTAAAAATCCTACAGCACAGCCATAATCTAAAATTTTGCTATTTGCTGATATTAAGTTAAATGACTTTAATAAAGAATCTATTTCGTGTACATGTTTAACGTATTTTGGTTTTCTATTTAAATACGTTACGTAATTAACTGACTTGTAATAATCTTTGTTATATTGATTCATAATTATGCGAAATTTTTATCTGGCATTTCATTTACTACTGTATATAACAGTTTATTATTAAATTTATAATAACAAAACTTACATGAGCTACACCAATTCTTACCTTTATTATTTTTTACTTCATATGGATAACCTTTTTCTTGAAACTGTTTATTCATTTTATCCCATGCACTTTTTATATCATCTACATTACAAAGTGCCCATTCTTCATCATATACTCGATTTTCTAAAACATGACTTGTACATGCATATACATTATAAGTGCCTCCGTGAGGTGCTGGCGCGACATATGGACGTATCATACCAACATAACACCCTTCATTATATGGAGCATCGTCATAGCCAATATCTTTAATAAAAAATTTATTTAATTCATCAACTTTATCTACAATTTCTTTCCATCGATCTCTTACTGCTGCATTATTTCCTTTGATTAAGCAATTGCCAGCTAATCGTACAAATTTAATCTCCGGGTGTAAATTTACTAATTTTGCAATCTTTTCTATAGTCTGGACTGTCGTGCCTTGATAAACTTTATTAGTTCTAGATAATTCATCTGCTACATAATTTCCAGCATCATCTGTTTGCCCATCGTATATAATATAACTAAATGCTATTTTTTTATATGGAAACCCATTAAAATCATAATCTTCAGGATTTTTACCTTCATCTAATTGTATTAAGCTAACACGTATCCAATTAATCATATCATATACATCAGGCGTTAGCCATTTTTTAAATGAATGACTATTAGTTATAATTCCAATGTCATAGTTTAATGAACTAGCATATTTAATAACATCATTAATATTTTGTTTAGTTTCTCTGTCACGATACAATAATGGATTACCTCCTCCAGTTAATTCTAAACTTTTAGCTCCTAAGTCTTTAAAATCTTTTAATATTTGTTGAATTTTTGAAAAAGGCAAATATGTTTTAATGGGCCGGCCTGCTACCGAGCAAAATGGACAATCTGAATCACACGCTTCTATCGGAGCTAATTGCACTGTAATAGGTTTAATGATTCGATCATGTTGCATTGAGTGTAATACATCTGTATGCTGAAGTAATTTGTCACCCCATGTACTATACTGTTGCGTTAATAATTCGTGTTTATTTTCTTCCATTAATTATATTTTTAATTTGTTTATCAATATTATTTTTATTTCTAGATCGTCCTTCATTTGCTTTTCTTAATCTTTTTTCATTAACGATCATTCTTTCTAAATTAGGAGTTTCCTTAGTCGTTTCTTCTAAACGAGCTCTATCCGCTTCTCCGATATTAATATCATTTTGTATTAATTCTTCTAACTCCTCAACAATCGCAGATTCATTAAATGTACGATGCTCTTCTATATAATTATAAGAATTTCTTTTGAAAGTTTCTAAAAAAAGTTCAGAAATTTTCTTTTTTATTTCTCCAATTACTATTTTTTGATGATTGGATTTGTCAGTTAAATTATCTTTATTAAAAAAGTACAATTTAATATTTTCAGTTATTAATCTATCAAGATACGCACTTAAAGTGTCAATATTAGTTATTCTCATATTAATTTATGTATTTTAAATATTTCATTTAATTCATTTGGTATTAATTTATTATCTAAAAATATATTATATCCTTCACTGCCAGGTTTAAATGCTCCTATTTTAATAGGCAATTCTGCTGTATCTAATCTCATTTTAAATTGCGTAACTCCTACATTGTAAGTATTATTTAATTGTGTAAATCTAGATTGAATTTCTGAATAATTTTTATAAATAAAATTAAAAATATTTTCGTCGCCTGTTTGTAACAATTCCGGATGACTATCATTTTCTTTCATAAATGCAACTATTAATTCCCATATGTCTTTACTAGATAATTTTACAAAAATAGATCCTGTATTCCATTGTGAATTATTTATATATTTACAAACTCCAATATCTCCTTTAAACTCTGGAAATGTAAATGGCACTAATTGCCAATCATCAAAGTCATGAAACCAAAAATTATCTGTTATTAAATTATTAGATAATAGCTCTGCTATACCATATTGTTTATTAAAGTATTTATTATATTGACAAATATCATTTAATTTTATAACAGTAACTTCTTTATATGAAAAATCTAAATTTGTACCAATTATAATATCTTCAGGTTTCCAGCCCAGTCTTATACTATTATCTATCTGTGCTTTAAAATATGCGAATAGCTCATCTTGTTTCCAATCATGACCGTAAGTTTTTTCACGAATCCAATCTTGGAATATAATTACATTTTTCATAATGTATTATAGAATGTATTTTGCTTTTCTTGCTTCTCTATTACTTTTGGATGATAGAGTGAATAGTCTTCTTCCATTGGCAAATATGCATACTGCTTGAATCCCTCTAGCACCTCATGAACTTTATTCTTCCATGTAATGTAAGGAGCGTTTTTATATATACGCCATTGGTAGTCAGGCCAGTTTACCCAACCTTCACTATTAACATTCCATCCCCATTTAGCAACATGCTCATCTGTCAATCCATCTACTGTATTAACACGAGGTACTAAATAAACATCTATTTCTGGATTGCTTTCTAATATGCTTGGTAAAGACTCTATAATTGGTGTGCATGGAATTTCATCCGCATCTATTTGAAAAATGTAATCTCCAGAACACTTTGAGTTGAGCAAGTTTTTCCAATCAGCAAAGTGTTTATTGAAAGGAGCTTTATACCAAAAGTATTCATTGTTAACTGAGTGTGTTCTTAGAAACGATTCTACTTCAGGATCTCCATTTATCTCATCATACAATACTACTATATTATCTTGAGGCCGCTTTTCTTTTAACAGAAAATGTAATAAGCGTTGTATCTCCACAAACTCATTACATACTGTAATTGCATAACTAATTTTCATTACTCTATTTTTTTAAGTTTTGGTAATGCAAACTTTGGAGCTTCAGATACTTTATTAAGCTTTGGTAATGTAATTGCAACTTGTTTAGGAAAATCTGGTATTCTAGAATCTAATATTAATGCTAGCTTATCTTTCATAGCATCAAAAGAAAAATTAGTTTTAATATGATGATATGTCTTTCTAGATTTTTCTAAATATTTTTTATAATCTTTATGAATGTCTTTTACATAAGCAATCGCTTTTCCATAATCTATAGAAAACCATTCAGCATCTTCATTTAAGACTCCTTTCCAAGATGCTGATCTATGAACTTTTGTTAATTGACCATCTATTAATATTGAAGATTCTGCATTTAAAAAATCTAAATGGCCAGACCAATTTGATGTGATAATTGGCTTTCCAGTAATAGCCGCTTCTATTAAAGGTCTTCCAAATCCTTCTCCTTTAGTAAAAGAAATATGAACTTTTACTTTTTCATGATTGTATAAATCATTCATTTCTTCATCTGTGAAATCTCCATAAGCTATATATACGTCAGGTAAAATTTTAGTATCAATTAATGATTTTATTTGATTGATTTTATTTGTAATTTCGATTCGATCCATAACTGACACTGATCCTCCTGATTGAGTTTTTAAAATAAGTGCCGGTGGATTTTTCTTTCCTTTAAACGCTTCATAAAATGATTTAATTAACGCTCCTACATTTTTTCTATCTTCTCCTAAATTTCCTGGTAACCAATGACCTACAAATAAATAACAAAAATCATTTTTAATTTCAGTAAATAAATTTTCTATATTTGCTTCTTTATTATATGTCTTTTTAAATTTATCTAAACGAATACCTTCAAATAAAACTTCTACAGGAGCGGTTAATACTAACTCACCTATTTTTTGTTTTGTGTTTTGATCCATTTTATCATACTTAGTACTTTCAAATACTTTCTTAGCGTGCTCTGAAGAAACTAAAATTAAATTCATTTTATTACATCCTTCAATCCAAGTAGCGTCACACAATGTAGTTTCAATACCAGCAGTGATTCCAATATTAAATTTACCTAAATTTTGAAATTCATTAGGCACAGTTACTTGCATAAAAATTTCTGGCTGTTGTGTTATTTGTGTTGTTACTAATCTAGATAAAATATCTGTGTCTTGATCAGTTAACGCTGTCATTGGAGTGCTACCCCAACGAGTGCTTATTATTTTTATATCATATTTGTCCAATGCAATTAATGCACGAACTAAATCTCTTGATCTTTCTCCATAGCCTGAACGTGTACCTACAGGCGCTTGGAATACTAATACTGGTTTTGTTGTTTCCATAACTATATTTTTACTAATTCAATTCGTTTTCTAGGTTGCCATTTTTCTAAGCAAGTATTAATATTACTAATAAAATTATTACCCATTGATTCTGCTGATAATCCTATTTCTGATTTCATGAAATGAGCTCGACCAATTAAACCTGCCTTTACTCTATCTTCATCATTCATCATCCACCAATAGTAAATAGCTTCAGCACATTCTTTATAATCAACAATGTCATCAAATATATAAGGAGTTGGAACAGAACCTTGAAGTGTTCTTACTGCAGGGAATACTGGTTTTACCCATTCACCATGCTGCTGATATTTACCTTCTGCGTTGGTTTGAAATGCATCTGTATAATCATCTGCCATTAAAAATTCTTTAGTATTTTTCTTAAAGCCACATTGATCTTGAAGACCTCCAGTAACATTAACTACAATTGGAGTACCTGCCATAACAGACTCTGCAGTACCTAATCCAAATCCTTCATTGGAAGCGATATTAACTGTTACATCAACTGCATTATATAAATAATTTAATTCTTTAGTAGTTAACAATCGTTTATTAGTAAATGAAACATTATACATTGGACATAATTCATTAATCACAGCAACTAAATCTGTACCATTTTCATCGATAGGATCTGTATGCAATAACAATATACATTTGTCAGAATCTTGTTTTGATAATTTATCACAAAATACTTTATATGCTAAAATTAAATCTGAAGTATGTTTCCTGCGAATATTTCTTGAATTATAAAATGCAACAAAAGTTTTTTCTTTAGGTATAATTGACTCTTTGAATTTAGTAAAGTCTACCCATTCATTATGATTTTGATCGATTGGATAAAATTGTGTATGATTAATTCCATGAGGTAGATAAGTAATTTGCCAATCTTTATAATTGCAATCTTTTAAAACTTGTTTAACAATGTTATGTGTTTGTTTAGATATACACATTAACAAGTCACATGATTCGTAAAACGGTTTGTTATATTTAGGATATGGGGTATCGTCCCAAATAGTATAATACATCAATGGAATAGATTGACGCAATTCATGCTCCATTCCATATAACCAAGTCCAAAATCTAGGATCAGTAAAATGAAGAATTGCATCTGGACGTTCTATTTGAATAAGCTCTCGTAATATATTAGGATCTCCGTATCCTGAATTGCAATATATTTTAACACTAGCATCTGCAATTCCTGTTTGGTTTGCAATGTCTTGAGATAAATCTAAACATTTTCCTTGATCTGGATGTTTAAGTGCCGCACCTAATTGAACCCAGTCATATTCTTTAACTGTATTTAAAACAATTTCACGAGATACTGTTGCAATGCCTGAATGCATTCTTAGATCATCCGATAATAAAAGAATTTTTTTCTTTTTAACTTTGTTCGGATCGACTTTAATTAACTTTGGTAATTGTATTTGAGTCATAACTATTTAATTTAATATAAATATGTATTTCATTTAAAACAAGGCCGGTTTTTATATATTTTTATTTCGAAATATTAATTTATCTACATTCCAAAATATACAAGCTCCGACAAATTGAAATCCAATTATTGTATAAAAATTATTCCAACCAAACACATCATGCAGTAACCACATACATGGCCAAGATACTACAATTCCTATTTGCCATTTTAAATGATAGATAAGATACAGTTTAAAATTTTTCATATTATGATTTATCTGTTATTATTATATAAGGTTTTTTATACTTAACTGCCATATCGACAACGTGATCTGATCCAACTGATTTACCTTCACTACGAAAACAAATCATCTTATCACAATACTTTACAATAAGTTCATTTCGATGAAATAATTGAGATACGTGATATGGTTTACTATAATAAGATTCATGTAATGCTGAATATAAATTTTTATTTGTATGTGCAGGATTAAACTCTATATAGCTAACACCTAACTCTAAACAATACTTCTTTACATACTTATCAGCACCACTTTGAGTACCGCCTGATGCAATTAATAATTTATCTTTAAAAGTATTTTTCAATTTGAAAATCATATCTCGAATCTTTCTTCGATTTTCATAAGTCCTAGATCCAATCAACGCAATCTTTATTTTATCTGAACTCGTTTCCAATTTGTATCTGTTTAACATTATTTTATTCTATTTGCTTTTGGACATAAATCTTCTTTGTTTGCAAACTCACACCAACGACAATTTTTAAGTCCTGCCAATCCAATAGCAGGAAATATTCCATCAGTCTTATAAGATCCGTCTTGGTTAAATCCAACATTAATAAAAGACTCAATATCTTTTAAAAGTTTATTACGAGTTGGTTTACCTGAAGCAGGAACAAACTCTTGAATACGCTTTTGTGGATACATAAAGCCTTCAATTAATTTTCTTTTAAGAATTACATACTTGATGTCAATCTTCTCTTCATTGTATCCATATTGCTTAGCAAAATATGATTTATACAAAACCAATTGCGATGCTTTTGTTTTATCTGCCTTCGCATATGCATTCCAACCTTTAGTAGAAGTCTTAAAGTCGATAATAGTTATTTTATCAGATTCAATATGACGAATTACTATATCTAAAAATCCATTCATAATTACTTTTGGATTACTATCAGAAGCTTGAATATACAAAGGCATTTCAATACCTACTAACTCATAACCTTGATTAGTAAAATAAGAACTACGATGTTTTTTAAACCATTCTAAGATAGCAACACCATCTTCATAAAATTCATTTAATTGAGTTGGCGTTGAGAAGTGTGTGCCTCCTAAGTCTTGCACTGATAACATATAATGTTGAGTCATTTGCTCTTGCAAACATTCTGGCAAATTTAATTGATCAGCAGCTTTAACTGAATCGCTAAACATGATGTGCAAATACCATTGAATGGTATCGTGAAATGCAGATCCAAATACTGTATGTATTGAAGGCCCACCTAATCTAATTTTATCAACGTATGTTAATTTCCATTTTTGTGGACAGCTAGACCACATAGCATATTGACTATATGAAATAGTCTTATCGCCTTCCTTTTTAACAGGAGCGACTGCTTTAAATAACTGATTGAGTGAACTTACTGCCATAACTTATTTTTATATAATATAAATTTAAGAAATTCTTATGTAAGTACCAAATTAAAGTCCTGCGTATTTCAAAAGACTTTCTTTTTCTAAAATAGATAATACTTGAGTTTTAAGTTCTTCAAGAGTACCATTGTTATTAATAACGTAATCCCATTCGGTGTAATTATCTAATGCCGTTTCTGAAGTGTGAGTAGTTCCAATAGTATTACCTGAATCTCGAATTACTTTAATAGCAATACCGTTATGTTCTTTTACAGCTGCTAATTCATTTGGAAATCTAGAATCGGTAATAATCCAATAGGGTATTTGCTCATCTTCTTCAATATTAAAATCAGCAAATAAAGCATTTACCCATACATTCTTATGTAATCCATTTCTCATAGCTTCAGTGCCTAATTTTTGAAGCAAATCTCGATAAGTCATTCCCCATTCAGGGCCCATGTCTTGCTGTTTGAATTCTTGATCTTCAAAATTAATTTTTGGAACTCCTGTTAAAATTTCTGCAATGTCTTTTAACTTACCTGCAAACTTTTTTACTTGCCAACGATGATATGGAGTATATTGCATAATAATATCTGCAATGGTATCTTTGCCACTTCCTATCTTTCCGCTAATAGAAATTATAGCCATATTATTTCCTTTGATCATTTTGCAATTTTAAATAAACGTTCAACATCCTTATCTGATTTTCCGTATTTTTTCACTATTTCCTTAATCGGAGTTAAACTTATATTCTGAGACATATCCAAATATTCCATGGCTTCTTTCTCACTTATTAAGAAGTGCTTTGACAGTAATTCAACCAATTCTTGATTGTATTTTTCTGCTTTTTTACCTTTGATATATTTGTTGAATTGCTTTTGTTTAGGCAAAAAATCATAATATATTTTATACGTCTCTTGCGGAGTAATTTGACCAATAGTATATTTTTGAAATTCATTAACTATTTCAATGAAGTCCATATTCATAGAAAGCCATCTATTTATCAAATAAACAGAAAATGATTTTTTATCTAAATCAGATAATTTGTTCCATGGCACTTTACTAGAAGTGATACCTGCTAAATGGTCAAATATAGTTTTAGTCTTATCCAATGTTCAAATCAAATTCTTTATTTACATTTCCACAAGCTGTGCATATAAAAATCTGTACAGGTACTATTTGATCGTTAGGAGTACCAGCAATTAATTTAGATACTTTTCTAAATTTCATAGCAGACATAAACATATCATTTTCGCATTCTGTATTATCACATACAATTGCAGTTGTTTTATTGATGTCAATTTTCGGACCTTGTTGTGGTTGCTGTCCTTGACCATTAAAAGTTTTTTTCATAACATTAATTTAATTCATTAATAATTTTTACAAACATTGCCATTATGTTTATTTCTTTATCTACTACAAAAGAATCTTGATATTGAGCTTCAGCAATAATTAAAATAATTCCTGCTATATGACCTACTGCAAATGTATCTACATTGTCATATAGATGTCTATATAAAGCTGTGTAATCTTTAACTTGAGAATCAGCTATTAATTGACGTATGGAAGTAAATAATTGTTTTTTATCTAACTTAGCAGATAGCAATTCAATAACTTTGTCAGCATAATTAGCTTCAATTAAAGATTGCTTATCTATTGTTAATTCTCCATTAATTACTTGCCTTTGACACGAATTAAGTATACGTCTTATGTCAGGATATCCTGCATTAATAATCGAAACTAAATCTTCTGGCTTTGCTTTTATTTTTTCTATTTGAAGTATTGTATTTATTCTAATCGCTACGTCTTTTTTTGACGGAGGTGTAATACCAAACACTTGACAACGAGATTGTATAGGATCAATTATCTTTTCAACATAGTTACAAGTTAAAATAAATCTAGTAGTCTTTGAAAATGTTTCCATTAAGTTACGTAACGCTGCTTGTGCATTAGGAGTTAAATAATCAGCTTCATCTAGTATAATTAACTTCCATTGACGAAATCCAATAGTGCTGGCAAAACTTTTAATTTTCTCTCTAACTGTATCTACATTGTTTTCATCTGATGCATTAATATACATCAAATCACAATCTATATTCTTTGCTATTAATTTAGCTAAAGTAGTTTTGCCAGTACCTGCTGTACCATAAAATAATAAATGTGGAACATCTCCACTTTCTATATAAATTTTAACTTTATCTACAATGGATTGATTACCAACGTATCCAGTTAAATCATCTGGACGATATTTTTCTGTCCAAATTGTGTGTTCTGAATTTCCAAACATATTATTTTTTAATTAAAGATCTAATTAATTCTTCTACTGTAATAATATTAGAGTATATACTTGACTCTGACTTCACAGCGTAAAACTCGTGTAACATAGAATGAAGACTGCGTGCAACTAACACACAATCTTCAATCGTTACTTCTTTTTTCTTTTTTGCCATGCTTATGAAATAGTTAATTTAACTAAATAATATGCTGAAGTGTATTCAGCATTTTCAAAAGTTACTTTAGCTAATCCTTTAGAAGACACTTCTAACATTCCTGTTGCATCTGAATTTGCATTTAAAATTTCTTTAAATAATTTAGCAGAGAAACATACAGTATCCATTTGCTTGAACTCTTTAGGAGTTGTCTTAAAAACAATACGATTGGTGTTCACACTCGAGTGATTGATAATAATTTTAGTTTCTTCACCATCACACATAACACCGAAGTTATCAGACTCAGGCAATGCATTAGCCGCTTTTTTAAAGTTACTTGAAAATTCTTTATTCAATTCAATCTTAACATCAAAGTCAGGAAGTGATTTTAAATTAGGAACTTGACGAATAACTGATAAATCTGCTAACATGTAAGTTACGTTAGTAGCTTGATCTTTAAAGTTCATTGAATAGATTTTTTTATCTACTTCGCCAAAAGAGATATCCATTTTCTCATCTATCGCCGAAAGCATTTTAACTAATTGAGAAGTTGCATACACTCCTAATACCGCATCTGGCGCATCGAATGTGTTAAGAGTTACTTCACCAATTACATTTTGATCTGTGCTAATGAATTTCGTAGTCAATTTTTTATCTTCTACTACTAACTTTGCTGAATCTGTATTACCTGCTAAGAAGTAACGATTAACAAAGCCTATAAATTTACTTTTTTCCATTTTGTATTTTTTTTATTTATTTAATTTAATATAAGATATTCTTTTGAATAATCAAATTAATATTCTTGATTTTGTTGAGGCTGTTTAATATCTTCTGGAATTGGAACAATTGCACATTCCGTTGTCATAATCATTGAAGCTACTGATGCCGCATTTTGTAAAGCTATTCTAGTTACTTTGGTTGGATCAATAATTCCAGATTCAATCATATTAACATACTCGCCTGTTCGTGCATCATATCCAAAGTCAGATAATCCTTTACGAACTTCTTCAATTACCACAGCTCCTTCTGTACCTGCATTAATACAAATTTGACGTAAAGGTTCTTCAATAGCTCTTTTAATAATTTGAATACCTACAGTCTCATCTTCAGTATCACCTTTAAGAGTTTCTAATAAATGCAAACATCTTATTAATGCAATACCACCACCGGGTACAATACCTTCTTCAATTGCAGCTCGCGTAGCATGTAAAGCATCATCTACTCTATCTTTCTTTTCTTTCATTTCTACTTCAGATGCAGCACCAATATAAAGAATTGCAACACCGCCTGTTAATTTAGCTAAACGATCTTGTAATTTTTCTTTTTCAAAATCTGATTTAGCTAAATCTATTTGAGCTTTAATTTCTTTTATTCTAGCTACAATAGCGTCTTTCTCTCCAGCTCCATCTATTATTGTGCAAGTGTCTTTACTTACTACAACTTTAGCAGCTTCACCTAATTGAGATATTTCAGCATCTTCTAATTTATGCCCCATTTCTTCAAATAATGCAGTACCTCCTGTTAATATTGCAATGTCTTTTAACATTTCTTTTCGCTTATCTCCAAAACCAGGAGCTTTAACAGCACATACTCTTAAACCAGCTCTTACTCTATTAACTACTAAAGTAGCTAACGCTTCTTGATCAACATCTTCTGCAATAATTAAAAGTGGTCTAGATGTTGCAACTGCTTTTTCTAAAATAGGAAGTAAGTCAGACATTAAACTAATTTTCTTTTCATAAATTAGAATAATTGGATTTTCCAATTCAGCTTCCATTTTTTCTGCATTGGTTGCAAAATAAGGAGATAAATAACCTCTGTCAAATTGAAGACCTTCAACAGTCTTTAATTCTGTTTCCATACCTTTAGCTTCTTCAACGGTAATAACACCATCTTTACCTACTACCTTAACTGCATGAGCAATTAATTCTCCTATGCTGTGATCATTATTAGCAGATATAGTAGCTACCTGCTGAATTTTTTCATCGCTATCACCAACTAATTGAGATATTGATTGTAAATTATTTACTACTACATCAACTGCTTTATCAATTCCTTTTTTAAGATCGATAGGATTAACTCCTGTTGCAATTGATTTAAGACCAGCAGTCATAATAGCTTGAGCTAATACAGTAGCTGTAGTTGTTCCGTCACCAGCTTCAGTTGCTGTCTTAGAAGCTACTTCTTTAACTAATTGAGCTCCCATATTTTCCAATGGATTTGTCAATTCAATTTCTTTAGCTACTGTCACTCCGTCTTTTGTAATAATCGGAGCTCCGAATTTTTTACCAATAACTACATTACGACCTTTAGGTCCTAAAGTTACTTTTACTGCATTTGCTAATTTGTCGACGCCGGCTTTTAATCCGTTGCGACTTTCTAAATTAAAATAGATTTCTTTTGCCATACTTGTTTTTTTGTTTATATTATATATTTTCTAATTCACCCCACCCACCTAACGCATCTTCAATACGCTGCTGTGGAACTTCTTCTGTTTCTTTTGTTTCATCCACTACTTCTTTCTTTTCTCTTTTCTTAACTACCTTTGGTTCAACATATGAATTAAAGCCGTCAAAGTTAAAAAATTCTTCATGAACTTCTTTTGCAATATTCATTACATTTTCTCCGCCAAACTTAACATAAAATTGTCTATATCTTTCATACACTGCAATTGGATCTGGTGAATTAAACATTTCTTCCATAGATTTTAATATTTGAATTAAATCGTTAGGAATTAATTCTGCTAGAACTTCTAATGGGCAAGTATTAATTAATTTCTCTACATGATCGGCAGTGTATATATACATATATAAATTATGATATGTTAATCTAGTAACTGCTTCAGTGGAATAATTTTTAACGGTATCCCATTTCAAATACTCTACACCTGGATGATCTATTAATGAAGGCACATGACCTGTTGTCGGATATACAATGTTACTTGAATCTTTAGGAAAATACAACATATTAAATACTTGATCTTTCCAATTCGGACTCCATACCATTTGACCAAAGATAGGATATTGACCTGGAGATGAACTATCTGTCGATACAGTTATTCTATTATTAGTTCGTATATTCAATAATCGCTGCATTTGAGCTAGAATAAAAAAGTCAGATACTTTTGATATACCTAATAAGTGAACCCATGTATTGTATTCTTTATCAAATTCTTTTTCTTTAATCATTAAAGCTAGAATATACATGAAGTCTACAAGACGTCTGGAAGATCCAATACACCAGCCACCAAATTGCATATCCTTAACTGTTTTATACCAATGTGCAAATTCTACAGGATTAGATCCTTGAACTACATTTAAGAAATTTGTTTTACCAGTTTGTTTCTTTTCAAAATATTTGAAATTATCTAAACTAATATCTAAAGACTCTTGAAACCTTCCTTCATAAGTTACACGCGGTGGAATATCTATATTACACGCAATGTCTGAATTGCTTTCTAACCATTCAAAAATTCTATCACGCAATGCCATGTCCCATTTCAATGCGCCTGTTGCAATTTGAAATCCACCGGAGTCACCGAATACTAAAGAATCTTCAAGTTCCCATGTTTTACGAATTTCACTTTTCTTATATAAATGACCCGCAGTCATTAGAAAATATTTATATCTCCATTTTTCCGGAGTTCGATCATCCCAAAACCTATATGGCACCCCTGGGGCTACTTCCATATTTTTTGTTAAAGGCGATGCATAGGCTCCGGAACTAAGTGAAGGAAAATACACTAATTTCTTAGGGTCATTATTTGGCTTTAATATCATAACTTATTTATTTACTTTAATATATAAAATTTTATTTTAATTACCAAATATTTCTTTGATAATTGGCTCGGAATCGTAAAAATTTTCAAACAAATTTACTTGACATTCTTTAATTAATGGAATGTATGAATCGTAATTTTCAATTAAATATTTTATTTTAAATATTAAGTCAGGAGCAAATTTACTGTAATTGAAAATATTTGAAGTCCATTCTTGTGGGTATCTAAACTCAGCAGGTAATAAATCTTTAAATCCTTCTATGTCTGGAACTAAAGGAATAGTACCTAACAACAAATATTCATATATTTCTTTTCCGATATTAGGAGAGTCGTAAGGTAAAAATGCAATTTTAGCTTTGGATATTTGACTTAATAATTGAGATCTTGTTAATGGAACACGCTCCTGAGCAAATATAATTTTTACGTCTTTAAACACTCTTATAAAGTCGTATACAATCTGTTCTTGAAACTCTGAATACTTATTCCATGGAAACACAATCATGTTTTGTTTATAGTAACTGTCTTTATACAATGCCATTTCTAAAGTTAAATACTCTAATGGAAATGGCATTACATTTAATCTTTCTGGAAATACAAATTTAGAAACGTATATGCGAAATTGCTCTTTATGAAATTTAGATATAAAAAATGATTTATCCAAACAACGAAATGAAGCTCTTTCATATACCTTTCTCCAATTTCGATTATTTAATGGTCGATACTCTGAGTCTTGATTTATATAACACCCACGCGACCAAAACCCAATCATGTTAACAGGTATTTGATAATTTTCAGACCAATGCTTAACGTAAGTAGTCATTGAAGTCCATGCATTTGGAAATACAAATTTATCATTAGCATTAATATATCCAGTTTGAAAATACTGTTTAACTAAAGATAAATCAGTTACTTCTTGCACAAGATATTTTGATTCTTGATTGGAAGATTCTATATATCCAAGTAGAATTGAAGTTAAATGACTTTCCCAAGAATTTTCGTCAGTAATAAGCGGATCAATTATTACAAATATTTTTTTCATATACGTTCTATGCGAGCTCCATTTTCATTGTCTTCCCAACACTCAACCCAATCACATTCAAATCTTTCTAACAACTCTCTAGATAACATCTCACACGACATTGATCCAAATTCATGAGTTCTAGTATGAGAATCAGAATATTGATTATGTAAATAATTTAATACATCTCTTTTAAACATAATAAACTCTACATCACGATCATCGTTATTAACCATTTTAGCTAAAGTAAAATGAAACATATGTCTATGTCTATCTGCTAAAAAAGCTACTTCTGGGAATAATTCTGCGGCTTTTGGAAAATTGTGCATTCCGTCTACTGCTAATTTAATTATTACTACTGTTTTTGTAATCATATTTATTTATATTATTTGATCTATAATTTGAAATTGTAATGCATCTGTCGGAGATAGATACCAATCATATTTGATTTTTTTACTGTCTTCAAGTTGTTTACGTTTCAATCCTGTTCTTGTAATTAAATAATCATCATATACTTTCATTATACGAGTTGTTTCTTCTAAATTTTCTTTTAGCGTTGAAATCTTATCATATGCCAATGCATCTAAACATTCATGATACATATATGTTGATAGCGAATGACCAAATCTTTTATGACCTGCAGTTAAAACTAGCAAAGCCATTGACATTGCAGAGCCATAGCAATATGTATGTATAGGCGTTATCGATCCTTCTATTACTCCTATCAATGCAAATCCGTCATACACAGATCCTCCGGTGGAATTAATTATTAATTTAATCGGAACTCTTTCATATTCAACAACACTTGTTTCATTGTCATTGTCAATTTCATTAATATCGCAAATGTCTTGCATTAAATCATTAACAGTTAGCTCATCAATTTCTCCACTTAATATAAGAGTTCTTGATAAATTTTCTTTATCTAATCTAGATGTCTTACCTTTTTTCTGTGCTATCCTCATAACTTAAATTTTAAAATGAAAAGAAATCTGCTATATTATCATTCTTTGGTATATTTCCCCAATTCAATGCTTGATAAAAATCACCAAGTTTATTTTCTAGAGAAGCAATAAATATTCTTTCATAATCAATATACTGAATTATAAATTTAATAATTTCTTGTGGATCTTCAAATCCTTTAACAGCCATTGTATCAAGTCCAAACGGATTAGCTTTTAAATATGTCCATTTAATTTTTTCTCCTTCTAGTATTTTTTGTGAAGCTGTAATTTTATAATAATCCATTAAGTCATTATAATTAAGAGCTGATTTAACATGTATTGGAGTTCCTTTAACTCTGTCACCGAATAATTGATTTTTCGCTTTTTTAGTTTTAAATTTAGATAATTCTTTAACTCCGGTTGGAAACATAATATCAAACATAGGTTTAACTTTCATATCTTCTCGAAATGCTAAAACTTTATCATCTATTTTTTTCTTTTCAGAAATATTTAAAATGTCAATTAATACTCCTGACATAAATTCTCTAAATGCTTTTGGAAAATTACTTCTTACAACATCCATACCTTTAACATCTAACTTCCATTCTTTGGCACCATTGGTCATTTGCGATATTAACACTCCTTTTTCAGAAATAATTTTTTGTGCATATCGCTTTTTTGCAATCCACAATCCAGACTCAGCTACATACTCTTGTTTAATATTTAAAAAATGTTTATTGGAATTTAAAAAATGTTTGGAAAACTCATCCCATGAATCATTAATATATTTTTCAACTACTTGCGAAGTTTTATAAGTAACATCAATCTTCTCTTGCTTGGTCATCTCCTTACCTATTTTAGATTCCATTAAATCAATAATTGGTTTAGCTGAAAAATAATTGGAATCTGTATCTACATAAATTACATACTCTTTATTAACTCCAGTTTGTTTTATAAACCATTCATTACCTTTCATCATAGCATGCTTAATAACTTGCTGTCCAGTAAGTGTAATTGATTCTGCATTGTCTAAATCATGAAATCTAAATCCGGGAGCTCCTAATGCTCCATATAAAGAGTTATTAACAATTTTCATTGTATGCTGTCTTGAATCGAAAAACTTAGACATTTCAGCATTACCTTCTTTTCCATATTTTTTAGCTAGCCCACGATACTCTTCTCTTTCAGTCATCCAAGTTTCTAATATAGAAGGAATTAAACCGCCTTTGGAATAATCATAAACTACTCCTATAGAAGAAACAGTAAATTTATTTTCAATTAGCCATGGTCTGAATTCATTAATTGGAATCAATGTATGTTTTGAACCTGCTTTAATTTTTGCATTGGTAATAGAGTTAGCATCAGACCAAAAATCATTTTTAACTGCATCCCAATTATCAACTCGACCTACTTTAGTTTCTGGAGATATATTTAAAGTTCTAATAATAGAAGGATATAGCGAAGCCATGTCTTCATCAAACACCCATTCATAAACTCCTGGTATTGGATCTTTAACATACGCTCCAGCAAAGTCATTAGAGTGTGGATCTGTCGATTCCGCAGAATGATCTCTTAATTTTCTATTAGGAGCTATAATGCCTAAACGCTTCATATACGTTACACAAGCTCCATCTAAATATCTAGTTGTAAAATAAACATCTTCATAAGGCACATGACCTTTATGACAAATACCTCGAGCCAAAGATAAAAATTTAAGCTTATCATCTAAATCAACTACTAAGTCGACGTCATTGATATTGTATTTAATAAATTTTTCTGGATCTGTTTTATATAAATGATCTAACGTTCCTTCATATTCAATTTTGCCTTTGCCTAATTCTTTTTTACAAATAGAATCTAAAGAATATGATACCTCTTCAGAGTAAGTAAAAAGTTTATACAATGCCATGTAATCTAAACAACTAACTCCCATAATCCTAAAACGATTACGATGTGGAAGATAAATTACTTCATTGATAGGAGATAGCGAATCTGCATATTGCTTTCCTGCTACTTTATTAATACGATTGTATAAGTATGGAATGTCAAAGAAATCAATATTCCATCCAGTTATAATTGTCGGATTTATTTCAATATAATAAGATAGAAATTTTGAAATTAATTCATATTCAGTTTGAACTACTTCTAAAATTAAATTAGTATCTTTATAAGGCTTCAATGTTCTTTTCGGATCAACAATAATAGCAACTGATTGTTTACCTTGTCTATCGTGAAATGCTATTGAAGTCATAGGTTGCCAAGCTTCCTCAGCAGATGAAAATCCTCCTTCAGTATTAACTTCTATGTCAATAAATAATTCTCGATGACCAATTGAAGGATCGTCAGTTTCAAAATATAAATCAATTAAAGTTCTTGTCTCTGGATTGATATCTGATTCATAAATTTGTGATCGCTGAATGTCAGAGTCGTCCCATGAAAAAACTTTATCTACTTTGGTTCCATCTAAAGCTACATGACGACCGTTTGAATTTTTCTTATAAGCATATTTTTTATATGGAAATTGTAAATGACCATTTTTGTCATCCCATACATGCATTATATTTTTATGCTTTGAATATGCTATATTTTGATACATCTTTATTTACTATAAATGTTACGATAATTTCTTTTAAGGCCATTATCATCAAAGCCCATACCAACTACCCATTCATCTCCAATTTCAAAACAATAATGATCTACCGGAAATGAATTTCCTTTTCTGTGAACCAAAGTTACTATTTTTACATCAACTGGCTGTTTATCATTTACTCTAATTAATATTTCTAACATGGTAGCACCGGTATCAACCATATCTTCTATGATGTAAACTCGTTTACCTTTTAAAGAAATTTCTAAATCTTTAGTAATTTGAACTCCTGCAGAATTATCTTTTCCATTATAAGATTTTGCTCTGATAAAATCAATTTCACAATCTACACCCATATCTTTTACTAAATCAGAAAAAAACATAAATGCTCCATTTAATACACAAATCATAACAGGTGGAAATGGATTACCACTATTTCGATGCTCTTCTGTTATTTTATGAGCTAGAGCTCTTACTCTGCGATCAATTTTATATTCTTCTATTAAGACTTCCATTCTGATTTAATTATATCAATCATTGTTTTTGCATTGTTATGCCATTTTGCTGTGTATTCAAATGGCACTGTTAAATCAACACTGTCAAATAGAAAATTAATATCTTCAACTTTGTCATACACATTGACAGACGGTACCATTTCAGGGCAACACGCTCTATTTGGAACTAGTATATTGCAATTGAAGAAAATAGCTTCTTGAATTGTATATCCAAAAGTCTCTTGATAGCAGGTTGATAAATACCAACGAGCCTTAGCCATTAAAGTAAAATATTCTTTTTTGGTTAAGTTAAATTTAAACTCAATATTTTTAGGTAATTTAGTTCCACAATCTTTTACAGGACCTGAAGACGTTACTATAATTTTTTTATCTGTGTGTTCTGCAAACCAAATTAATTCTTCAATTCCTTTTTCTTCACACCATCTATGAGGCCAAATAACAAAATCTTCTTTTACTACATATCCAATATCTTCATGAAATGAATTCATGTAATTCAAGTCCCATATTAATCCGGTGGTATGCACTGTTGCGCTATTAAGACCAAAATGTTCTATAACATTATATCTATGATCTTCACTACCTACAAAAATTCCATCGCATATTTGATGATAACCTAATTCAGAAGCGTCTGCCCAATATCCTAATTTTTGTACAAAATCTGTTTTATCAGCTCTACCAGCATAATTAATTCCATATACCTTAACGTCAATATCTTGAAGTTCTGCCATATACTTAATCATTTCAATACCTGGAAAAAATATATCTCCTATTAAAAATGCATCTCCGTTATTAACTTTACCTTCATTGAAAAGTTCTGCAATCATTTGCAGCTGCGCTGCTTTGAATTTGCAAGTATTAACAATATCTAAAAATTGACCACGTTTAATTTGTTTGTCAATTTCAATTTTTGGATACAATGTAATATCTACTTTAGGATAGATAGCATTGGTCATCATTTGAGTGTACCTTTGTGGTAAATCCTCCAACGGAATGTAAATTATTTTATTTTTTGCCATGACTTTATTTTTAATATTTAAATATATGATTTATCATTCAAAGAAGCTAGAGATAGTTTCTTTTTCTTTTGGTAATTCTTTTTTAATTAAATTACCATTATCATCTGGAACTCCTAAGTAAGTAAATTGCTTTTCATGAAGTATTTGATACCAAGATTGATTGGTGTATATAGCTTCAATATCTGAAGTAAGATATATTGTTCCTTTTGTATTTTCCGTTTTAAAATAATCTTCTAACGACATCCAAAACCCTTTATGCTCTTTTAAATAAGTATAAAGTCGATTTCTCGGTTCTTGTTTTGATTTCACACCATCATACACATTTTCAACTAAATTTAGCAATGCCGTTTCATAATCGACTTTATATTGAGTAAATTCCAACTCTACTTTAATCTCATCTACTTTCCAAGTATTATATGCTGACCATATTATATCCGATACTTCTTTGGAATCTGCAACTATTAAATTGCTCATACCTTGAAAATTATAATGCCAATCATAATTGTGTAAAACAACCGTTGGCATAAATCGAAGAGCTTCTAAAACTGCAATACCAAAAGATTCATTTTTGTAAGGCATAAATGCTACTTTGGCAGATTGAATTATTTTTGCTTTCTCTTCTCCTACAACATCACATTTGATTTCATAATTAGTATGACCAATAGCAGCAAAGTCAGCTTCAAACTTTTTAACGTGTGCTGAACGAGTTAGCACTTTTGCTTTTAATTCAACTCCATACTTTGCTTTTATATCGGCCAGTACCTTAATATACATACCCGGATTCTTTCTATCTTCGTGTCTTCCTATATAGAGTAACCCTTCTTTTTCAAGATTGTATACGACGTTGGAATCGGTTAATGGATACGGCTGAATATATAAATTAGGATTGGCGTAAGGTAATTTAGGTAATAGCTTTGCTTGATTTTGTTTAGTTTGTATCAATGTTGTAATTGGAAAATACATCATTTGCTCAATTAAATTATAATAGCAATCTTTAAATACTCCAGCGCCTAATTCAGGATTGATAGAAGCACATTCATGAGCGTAAGAAGCAACCCTCATATGTTTATAAAGCTCTAACTGATAACATACAAAAGCAGATTCTGTGTCATTGCAAATAACTAAATCATATTTATGATTAGCTAGCGCCTTTACTATTGCAGTTCGAAAATTAATTGACTTTTCAAAATTAAAGCTGTCTGCGAATTGAAATAAATTGGAATGCTTACCATAAGACAATCGCTCTTGCTTGTCTGGATAATAAACGCTAATTTCAAATTCTTTAAGAAAATTTTCTTCGGGCTCTCCATCGCATATAACATCTATGAAATGTCCTCGCTCTAATAAAGTTTCTACTACCCCTTTCATGAAAATTCCGTGCCCTGAAGAGGGACGGAAGTTCATTCGGTTTATAATGAATGCTACTCTTTTCATAATATTTTTAAAATAATAACCGTGCCAGCGGGTTTAATTTATCCTTTAATTATTTGTTTAGATGCTGATAGTTTATCAATTCGAGAATCGATATACGAACGAGTTTCATCTAATTGTCGTTGTAATTGATCCATATCTCTATCCATTCTTTGATAAATGCTTTTATCACCATCAAAGATTTGTGTATGAGTATGACTAAGATCGCCATGTAACTCTTTTATTTGTTTTTGCAGTTTTAATACCTTCACAATACTCAAAACAACAACTACCATAAAAACGGTAGCTATCACAGAAAGCACTCCAAAAGTAAACGATATTATTTCCATATTGCTTATTTTGTTTTTAGTTGCCGGCACGGCTATCATTTACACTGCCAGAAGTCGCTAAAACTTTAAGTGTTATAATATCAGGAATTTGAAATCCTAACAATCTTAAATCACTTAAATCTTTACGAGTCATTCCTTTAGCTGTAATTTTTTTAATTCTATTTTTAATTTGTTTATATTTTAAAAGCTCCGCACATTTTTCATATTCTTCTAATTTGCTATAATATAAAATTAAACAATCGTAAATAAATTCTCTATCTGTATGTTTAGGTACGTCATATTTACATACTAACCTAAATACATTATCAATAGTTTGTTTTGCAGTAGTTAATTCTTCTGCTATTATTAAAAACAATTGTAAACGCTCTTCGCGATCGGTCGAACTCATATCAATCTAATTTATCTACAAATCGATAAAACTCATTTCTAGCTGCAGGATCGTCCATAAACGCTCCAGACATTTTTGAAGTCATCATAGTTGAGTTGTGACGTACACCTCTCACACACGCACACATATGATTAGCACTTACCATTACAGCTACGCCTTTATTACCTTCACACACTTCATTGATATACTCATGAATTTGCATAGTTAAATTTTCTTGAACCTGAGGTCTTCGAGCAAAATATTCTACAATACGATTTAGTTTAGACAATCCAATAACTTTACCTGATGTAGACGGAATGTAAGCTACGTGTGCATATCCAATAAAAGGAAGATGATGATGAGAGCAAAAAGACTTTACATCGATATTGCCTTGAAATACAACTCCATCATATTTATCTAAATTGTCAAATGCTGTAATTTTCGGAGGTTGATCGTAACACCCTTGAGCTAAATCATTGACAAATGCTTTGGATACTCGCATAGGAGTGTCTGATGAATTAGGATCGTTTTTCCAATCCATACCTAATGCAGTCATGTAAGCTCCGTAATGTTTAGCAGCTTCTTCAATCATTAGTAATTTTTCTTCTTTAGTTCTAGGAATAGAAGAATTAGCATATTTTAATAAGTCTTTCATATTGTAAATATAAAAAATTCTATTGTATTAACCAAATTAAAATGGTAATTCTGCTTGGTTTAAATCTTTGAATACAGCTAGTAAATCTGATTCTCTAAACAAAACATATTTTTCTTTATTGAATTTAATTTCTTGACCTCCATATGACGGAATCATTACTTCATCTCCTTCTTGTATTGACATTGGTATTTGAATTCCATTTTGTGTATACAAACCTTTACCTACTGAAATTACTTTACCCATTTTAACATCATCTGCAGTTGCAGTTTCTGGAATTATAATTCCTGATATTGTTTTTTTATCTTCTTTGGTTTTATATTCTTTAACTAAAACCCTGTCGCCTAACGGCACTATTTGTTTTTCCATGTTATTATTGATTATATTTTTATACTCCTCGTTTGTCATTGTAAGCTACAATATGAGCTCTTCCTGTAAAATTGTATCCTCTCTTAATACACTCTTCCATTACATAAGGATAATTAGGTTGTAGTTTGTCTAGCGTATCTCCTGCTGGCATAACCCATACTTTATTCTTAGGTATACTATGCATTGCAATAAATTCTTCTATTTCGTTCCATACTTCAGGATCATTTCTATCTACAACTGGTTTGAAATGATAATCTAAATGATACTCCATCATCTTTTTCATAACATCATGATTCATTCTAAACTTATTGTGTTGTGTGATAAGTCTTTCATTTACATCTACTCCTAATGGAGTTTCAGTTCCTAATTTTGGAATTGAGTTTTTAAACTTAGGCGATAGCGATATTAAATCTATTTTGTAATTGGTTTCAACAAAATGACTTCCTTCAGTCTCTATTGTAACGTGCATTGATCTCATACTTTTAGCCATAGTTACCAATTCATCTATTAATTCAAAATGCATAGTCGGAGAACCGCCTGATATCATTAAATGATTAATTTGTGGATTGGCTTCAAATAGCTCTTTAATAGCGTTAAGAGTCCAAGTTCCTTTTTCTGGATGAATACTTGTATACCAAGAATCACACCATCCTCCTTCACCAAAATAACATCTGTGAGTACAGCCTGTTGTTCTAATTAAAAAGTTAGGATGACCTGCTTTTGAACCTTCAGTTTGAATACATGTATACGCTTCAATGATAGGTTGTATTTTATTATAGTCCATATATGTAATTTATTTTAATGTCACCGAATGTGGTTGTTACAACCCAATAATTATTCGCTATAACTAGCACTGTTTCTTTCATGTTCATAAACTTCTACTTTTGTTGCTCTAACTCTAAAATTAGTTTCGTATTTTAAAAAAATATTAATTTTGCTATATAAAAATTGAGCAAATCGCTCGCAACCTGTATAGGGTAAAATGCGTAATTGAATTATTTTATCTTTATCCATTTGAATAAATTTGTCTAAATATGGATCGTCTTCTGCTATAATTGTAGTGTGATCTAGCAACCAAGTAAAATAATCTTTAGGAGACATTCCGTCAATTTGCGTTTTAGATCTTTTCATTCCGCCAAAGTCCCAAACCCAATTTCTTTCATCTAATTCACCTTCAAACCATACTTTAAAAGACACGGCATATCCGTGCAAGAATTTACAATGAGTACCTTCTGCTTTCCATTGACGAAAGCAAGTGCTATATCCGTCAAATAGTTTTGTTGATTGAAATTTATTCATATTTTTTATACAAGTATATTTAATTTGCGAAGAGAATTAATTGCAATCTTTTCTCCTAAAGAAAGAAATTCTTCTTGCTTGTTTGTTGAAAGAGTCATTTCAATCATGTTATTAATTAATAACTTTTGAGAATCAGTAGCAGTTAATAGATACGAATTTAATACTTCAAATTGAATGAAATTTTCTAAAACAATTTTTGGTTCTGGAGTTACTTGATCGACAAATGATCCTAAGTTGTCGTTTTTAGACTTTACATTGTTTGCCATAACTAATTTTTAATTAATATATAAAATTTATTTTACAAAACCAAATCAATTTTGCTTTTATGAAACTCAATTATACATTGTTTATGATTTGCACCATTCATTGTGTATACTGGTTCTTTACTGATTCGCTTTCCATTTCTAGAAGCAGTCCAAATTAATGTTTGATCTGGCAATCGATGGCCCATGCATTCAGCTATATGATAATATACTTTGTCGATTTCAAATACCCAAGCTTTCAAATTGGTTGTAGTTGGTACTGTTTTGATAGTTGTTAATACTTCTGTTATATCCATTTTGGTTTTAATTTATATTTAATATAAGATATTCTTTTAATCGAAACAAATAAACTTTGTTTAAACAGTAGAATACTCCTGGTTAAAGGAGTATCTTAATTATTTTTCTAACCTCTTCTCTGATTAGTTTTCTGAATTTTGATATTTCATTTTTGTTTGTTTTAAATTTTAATCCCAATCAGAGCCATGGGTTAGCTCAGCTTCACTGCTAACCAATTTTGTAAACGAACCATCTTTAATAGCTGCTTCTACTTTAGTCATATCAGCTGCATTAAAAATCATACCTGATCCATCATTTTTCGCGGATCCGTACGTGGCCTTTACTACAATGTAAGAAGTTCCAATAATTTGAGAAATTTCAATTGGCATCCAACCTCCATCAACTTTTACTGTTTTTATTAGTTTAAGTTTGTATTTTTCTTCAATTTCTTTCATTTGAGTCTCTAGATCGAATTTAAAATCTTGCATTTTTAAATCTTTAGGATCTGCACGCAAATCCTTGATATTGCCTTCTTTAATTATTTTTCTAACCTCTTCGCGGATTAGTTTTCTGAATTCTGTGATTTTCATTTTTGTTTGATTATTTAATTTTGTTTGATTATTTAATTTTGTTTGATTATTTAATAAGCAGAGCCCGGATCCATTCCAGCGTTTCCAAAATATGAACCGTCTTTAATAGATTTTATAACTTTAGTTAAATCTTTTGTATTAAAAATTGCGCCAAAGCCTTCTTCATCTACAAGAAAATAAGGAGTCGTTCCAATAGTGTATAAAGATACCATATGCGCGGGCGCGCCAATTTCTTCTGACTTTACTTTTTTCATTAGCTTTACTTTATATTTTGCTTCTACAGCATCTAATAAACCTTCAGCTTCCATGGTGTCAATTTTAATTTTTGCAGGGTCTACCGACAACATTTCAATTGTATTTGCTTCCTTAATTACTTTTCTAACCTCTTCTCGGATTAGTTTTCTAAATTCTGATATTTTCATTTTTGTTTGTTTTAAATTGCATTAATAAATATTGAGTTTGTAAATTATTTAGTTAATTCTAATTGTTTGGTCATCCAGGATGCTTTAGTGTTTTCAGCCGTTGCTCGTCTTTTAACTTTTGCTTGAGACTGAGATATACCGAATATAACCCATTCTTCACGACGCCCTAAATGAGGTTGAGTAATCTCCTTTGATTTAGATTCTCCACCTAAGAACCATAAAATTCCTTCAATTTTAACGCCATCTGATGTAAAATACTTATCGAGTACATCTTTAAAATCTTGAGGAATTGCATCTGGAGTTTTAACAAATATATGACGCATGATAGCTAGCATTGCATATACAAATTTTACATTTGTTTCGTTTACTGGTGCAGCTATTGTAATATCTACTTTTGTAGATTTTTGGCCGCTAGCTTTTTTTATTTTAGCAGCGTCTTTTGGATTGATGTAAAATTCTGGGTCAACGTCAAATTCCGGAGTACGTAAAATTAATTTTGCATTTGCTAATAAATCTTTATTTTGTTTAACGACATTAATTTTGTCATATAACGCTTGAAATCCTTTATAATGCAATTCAATAACTCCGGAAGGTAGCTCGCCGCCGTTTGAAATTCTTTCAAAGAAATTACCTTCGTTAATTGAGCTATCTTCGTCTCCATCGTCACCGTCTTTGTTTTTTGTTTGACTATATTCATCGCCACGAAAATTGTTTATTAATATATTAAATATTGCCTCTGCTTCTTCTTTATTACTGATAAGTGCTTTTATATTTGCTTTTAACTTATCGTCATTGCCTTGATCGTTTAATTTAATATCAGTTAATAACTCATAAAACTTTCTTATTTCTCTTGAATATACAAACTTTCCAACTGCTCCGGATTTAGCTAAACGAATTGAATCTGGTTTTTCTTTAATTTCCCATGTTCCTTCATTTGTTGTTATTAAATCTTTTTGTTTAGTTCCTCCAGATTTTGCTCCTTTAATTGCCATTACTGACATTGCTTCACCTCGACCCATTCCGTCGAGTTTGACATTAAAGAACTTTTTCCAATACGTCCAAGTACCTGAATCAGCGGTATATTGTTTAAGCTTACTTGTTTGAAAAAATGTAACACAATTTTCTTGCTCTTTCTTATCTAACGTATAAAATATTTCTAATATTTTTTTATTTACGTTGGTTTTATTTTCCCATTCAATTTTAGATAATTTAGTTTTAAATGCTTTAATAGTAGTAGTGTCTTTATTATTAATTGGAATTCCAGGGCCATACCCTTCAGAATCGTCAACAGTTGGTCGCTTTGTAATTACTTTTTTAACTACTTTTTTTACTACAGATTTCTTTTTAGGTTTATCTAATTCTGTTAATTGTACTTGTTTAAAAGGAGATTTAATTCCCATTTCATCTAAAATTTCTTGCAATTTGATCATATCTGATTTGTTTTTCATGTCCGGATATCCTTTATCACAACGATAGCTCCATTCAGTTACAATTGCATCGAAATCTGGTAGTGGTGCATTTTCTTCTATTGACTTTGCAGTTTCAGCAATAGACTCTTTTAAAATTTCTATAGTTTCTTCAGAAGAAGCTTCTTCATTGGAATTTAATATATCGTCTAAATTAATAGTAGTATTAATATTCATTATTCTAAATTTTCTAGTTTATATTTTGTAGAATGTAATAGTATTACGATATTATCAATTTCATTTTGAAAAAACGAAAAATCCAATTCTTTTTCTTTTCTAAGCTTGTCTACAATTGCAATTAATTTATCGAAATATTTAATTACATTGTCCATGGAAGCGTCGTTGTCAATTACATCAACATTGACAAATTCAATTAATCCATTTGCTCCTTGAAATGCTTCTGCTAGACTATCAATTAAAGGAATTATTCCTTCATAATAAGTTTGCAATGCTAAATGAGCAGCAAATGATCCTTTGCCTTTAACACGTAAATGAAATACATGAGCTTGAGTTCTAGAATGAAATAATATAGATGCTAATTTGTTCATTAATATACTTTTAAATAAATATCGAAAAGTATTAATTTCCGGTAGATCCGTAACCGCCTTCTCCTCTTTCTGTTGAAGAAAGTTCTTCTACTTCTTCTAATTGAATTTGTGGGTATGGTATAATTAACAACTGTCCTATACGATCGCCTGGTTGATAGTAATTGCCATTGATTTTTGTTGGTCGGAATTTAAACATCAACTCTCCACGATATCCAGAGTCAATTACTCCTACATGATTAGTTAAATATAAATCTGTTTTAGCATTGCTTGATCTAGGAAATAACAATCCTACATACCCTTCAGGAATTTCAATTGCTAATCCTGTGCTGTATATATAATTACCATATTCATCACTACCAGTCATGCTAATAGCTGTTAGATCCATTCCAGCATCTCCGAGTTTTGCGTAAGATGGTATTACTGCATCTGCATGCAGTTTTTTAATTTTAACTTTCATAGGTGTGTTTTTATTTTCGGATTGAGTCTGTATGTGTTGTACATACAAACTATAAATCCAATCTTCTCTTTTACTCATTTTATTTTACCTCGCAGCCATCCGCCCCACAAGCGACTTCGCCTTTTAAATCTGTGTTATCTGCCATTTCAACTACTTTAGATAAATCAATATTAGATAATGACTTCATCATTTCTTCATATTTTTCTTTAGTGCAATCTTCAAACGGAGCTTGTATATAGGTATGATCCGCATAAGGCAATACAGATAACCCATTATAAAATTTACGATTATCCCACATCCATTCTCCTACCATGTCCCATTCTGTATCTTTAATTGAAACCGTAGCTGAAATGTTATGAGTATTTTGTCCTGTTCTATGACCTTCTTTAATCCAATTAGTATAAAACCATTTTACACGATTTAATAAATCCAAAGCAGATTCATGACGTAAAATAGACCCTTCAGGCGATTCTTGTGGAACTGATATCACTGCAGTGTCGTGTGGACGAAAATATTCATCTTCTAACAATTCAGGATGATAAATTGCAAGATAAGAATAAATTGATTCATTTTTACCAACTCGCATTCTGCGAATATAATAATCGTTATGCCAAGCATGAATACCTGAAGAAGTTCCTAACACCAATGAGGAAGTTCCTGAAGGCTTAATAGTGGTAGATCTTGCTGAAGCATTGATGCCAATTTGTTTAGCTATGATAGCATTTGTTTCTTTTACTAAATTTGCTGCTTCTTTCAAATTGAACTTTTGAGCTACTCCTGAACCTACACCTGTCATACCAACACCTATCAAAGCGTCTTTCTCTGTTGTGCGTTGCCATATTGGACGTAAATAATGAAAGTTAGTGTAGCTAGCTTGAAGTGTTCCAATAAATGCTGCTGCTTTAACTCTTGCATTTAAATCTTCTTGCGATTCAATATCACTTACATTTACTTCACATAAATTACAAAATTGAAATGGTCGTAAAGCAATTTCGCAACATGGATTGGTTCCCCAATCTTTATCATTTGATAAATAAATTCCAGGCTCACCTGCTCCTGAAGCTTCTATCTTTTTCCATAAAGACAAGAAAAAATCTTTAGTTATTTTATTTCTTAATAAAACAGCTGAGTTATTTGCTCTACCTCTTTGTGGATTGAGTTCCCACCATGGACCTGATTTGCAGGAAATCATTTCTTCATCATCTGCAGAGAATAAACTAATAAGAGCGGCACGTCTAATGCCTCCAGCCAATACTGCATCTGCAATATAGCATATAATATCATGTACTTCAATTGATGATAATTTTTCATTATTTTGTTTTGCATCTAATATACCTTGAATTTTAATTAAACATTCTTTTAATGGTTGCGGTCCTGGAGCTTTTCCTCCTGAAGTAATTAACATTGCTCCTTTAGATCTAATATCTGAAAAGTCAAAATTAATTGTTGCGCCACCATGAAAATAAGATTTCATTAACATTTTAACTGCATCAGCCCATCCTTCAATAGAGTCTCCAATTAGGTATCTTCTATTTTTCAAATTGCTTGGTTTTCTTATTTCTGGAAGTAGATCTACATGATGTTTTTGTACAGAGTATCCTACACCTGTTCCGCCTAGTAATAAAAACATTGTTTCTCCAAATGCTCTCCAATCGTCAATAGGTAAATAGGCACAATTGTAAATTCTATTCGGAGAAATTTCAATTGGCTTTCCTCCAAATTGTAAACTACGCATTGAAGGTAAAATCTTTTTATTGTATACGAATTTATAAACTTCTTCAATTTCTTCTTTTAATTCTGGGTGTTTTTTAATGTGCATTTCTTTATTGCGAGTCACTAATTCTTCCCATGTTTCTCTTCTTTGTAAGTCGACTATATACCGTGCATACTTCATATAGACAGTAATGTCAGACAAAATTTCGTTTGATAATTTCATAATTAATTAATTTAAAATAGTTGGTTAGTCCCGGGGCTAATAAATATTAACTACCCGAGTGAATCTCCTGAAATTTCTTTATATTTATTTGCCAAACTTTTACGCAAAAGCGACTCTCCGTTTTGCATATCTTTTTTAGTATCTCTGCCCTCAGCAGACGTTTCTTCAAATATATGAATCTGCCCATTAGACATATTCATTTTCGACGGAAGGGTAATTCCGTCAGGGCCAAAACGATTTTTAATAATATGCCATCTACCAGTACCTGCTATTTTATCAGTTACTTTTCTTGACAGTGATAACACAAAATCAGCAATCATTATTTTAGAATAAGACTCGGAAATTTTACCTGCTTCAATAACATCATCTTCAAGAGCTGATCTATTTGCTTGCGAAGCTGTGTATAAAGGAACTTCATACTCTCCGGCTATACCACGCAAGTCTTCATAAATAGATTCCAATTCATGACGCATTTCTTTTCTAGCTACAGCCCCTCTTAATAAGTCAGCATAGTCGACAATTAGCAAATCTGGCTTTTTACCTACTAATATCATTTTTTCAACATGAGCTCTTAAGGTTGAGCTAGATGCTGTTTTAGTTGGATAGTATTTAATTATTAAATTTCCTTTAAGTTTTGAAACCATTGATTCGATTTCATCTTGATTGTATTTTAAATTCTGCGCTGCAATGCCTGTTAACACTGCATCATATCGCTGACCTACATATCCTTCATTTAATTCCAAAGTATAATGAACTACATTCAATCCTGCTTTAACTGCGTGAGCTCCAACATTAATCAGACCCCATGACTTACCAATACCAGCAGGAGCAACAAACACAATTAGTTCTCCTTTACCAAAACCTCCGTCGGACACTTCATTGATGATTGGCCATGGAGTAGGTATGGTTGCTCTAACATTGTCTTTGTATCTGTCTATTACACATTCGTTATATTCATGACCAACTTCTTTATCAGCTCCAGATTTCATTGCGGCATCTATTGCTGCTTTAATTGCATCGTATTCTCCTTTTCTTAAAAATTCTACAGAGTCTAATATTGCTCTTTTAAGACATTGATTTTTACAAAATCCTAAAACTTCTTCTTTTACAAAATTTAAATCATTTGACTCTAAATATTTATATGAATCTTTTAATGAATCAATTATTGAAGCTTTTACAACATCTCTGTCAATTTCTTGAACTTTAATTTTAAATACATCTAAAGTAGGGGAAGATTTATACTCGTGAAAGTATTTAACAATGGTTTCGACTATCCATTGGTTTGCTTCTGATTCGAAAAATTCAGGTAGTAATATATCTGAAACTTGTTGTAAAAATGCTTTATCACTTAACAACGATGATATAGTTTTTATTTGAAAGCCATGACCATAATTTGTTAACTTATCCATATTTTTTATTTACTATTTATTTAAATATAATTTATTCTTTTCATGATACCAAATTATTTTTGACTGAACGCTGCTAGCGAATTAAAACTAGTATTTAACCAAGAATCTACATTTGGTATTACTGAGTATAATTTATCCAGCATAAACATTTTTTTAAACAGATACATATTTAAAACTGATATAGGTCTATTTGCCATGTCTATGATCATCAATTTGAAATTGGCTCCTATTTCTAATTCTTCCAACGACATCAATCTCCAATTAAGTCGCATAACAGATTCATTATCTAATACAGTTTTATATACTTTATGCTCGTCTTTCCTAACTTTACAATACTCTAATACATCTTCTATACTGGCGATTTTGTCTTCTAGGAGCAATGGAAATTTGCTTTGTAATGTCTTTATTCCAATTCCGTTTATACCTTTAATATTGTCAGATCCGTCTCCCATGAATATTTTATAATGTATAAAGTTATGTGAAGGAATTCCAAATCTATCTACAACTTCTTTAGGAGTGTAATATTTTTTTTCTACTGGTCTCCATACTGAAGTTTTAGCATCTATTAATTGAATAAAATCTTTATCGTCAGACATTATAATTACTTCACTTCCTTTAGGACGAAATACATCTGTAGCTAAATAAGCAATTGCATCGTCAGCTTCTATATTGTCTATGGATATAAGTGTTATTGGTAGACATTGTAAATATTCTGATAGCTTACCCATTTGAGTACGCATTGATTCAATTTCTTTTTCTACCGACTGCTCTCCTACATCTTCTCTGCGATTAAATCTAGTAGACATTGTACGACCTTCTTTATATCCAGAGTGCATTTTCTTTCTTCGTGCAGAGCCTCCTTTGCCGTCAAATACAATTATACATCGAGTAGGTTTGAATTGTCTTATTACTGCTGCTATCGAGCGCATAAATCCTACATATCCACCAATATGGTCTCCATCATCATTGACTAATGGCACTGCGCTGAACACTCGAATAAAAGAATTCAAACCATCAACAATTAACACTTTACTGTCTTTGTCTAGGCTTGAATTCTGATTTTCATGGTCTTCGCGAACTTGTTTTAATAATTCTGCGTAACCTTTCATTTTTATGATTCCTCTCCTTCAAAATCGGTTTGCACTTGAATATCATCTATTCCAAAGTCTTCACCTGCTTTATAATTAAGAATATACTTTTCACAAATTGTTTTATAAACTTGAGCTTTCATTTCTGGATCAGTCATTAATTTCGATTTGAAATCTTTAGATTGAAACTTAATTATTTCTCCTGTGTCAGTATTGGTGTAAGTATACCAAGCACCTGCTTGTGTTACCAATCCAAAATTCTTCATCATCGTTAACCAACTTCCAAAATCGTCAATACCAGAGTCAAAATAAATATCATAATCTACCATACGCAAAGGCGGGCCCATACGATTCTTAACTACTTGAGCTCGAGTTGTAATTCCAACTACAGCTTCAGGTGCGTCTACAGATTTTGCTAATTTTATTTGACCTACTGATTTAAGACGAAGGCGTACTGACGAGTGAAAGGCAATTGCTTTACCGCCTGATGTTGTCCATTGATCTCCAAAAGTTACTCCTAATCGAGTACGTAACTGATTTGTAAATATTAAACATATACGCTCTCTACCAACGAAGTTAGTAATTTTACGCATTGCTTTTGATAAGATAATAGCTTTTGAAGTTGCCCAACCATCTTTATCATAGTCAGCAGCCATTTCTTGTTTAGTGGAAGCTCCTGCCACGGAATCTACTACTATAGTAACAATTCTAGATTTGGAATTTTTCCTAACAGATTCTACTATACTGTCCATAGCGTCGAAAATATCTTCTATAGTCTCCAAAGGAATGTATAACATATCCTTAAGATTAATTCCTATAGCTTCTAAATATTCTCTAGACACTGCATTTTCAGTATCAATATAAACTGCTAAGCCACCTTTCTTTTGAGTGTCAGCTAGCGCGTGTGCTGCTACTAACGATTTGCCTGAAGCCTCCAATCCTGTAATTTCAATGATTCTACCAACCGGTAGTCCACCATTAGGTCGATTTGAAATTGCCAAATCTAACATGGTAGAACCCGTTGATATCCATTCTGTAACGTCACTAGGAGCGTCACTATCACCTTCTAAAAAATAAGCTACTTTATAATTAGAGCCTTTGAATTTTTTATTTAGATTGTCGGCTAACACAGAAGCTAAATCGTCTTGCATTTGACTTTCGTCAACTATCGTTTTATTTTTTGCCATAGTTATCCTGTCGTAACCTCTCGGTTACTTGTTTTTATTTATTATTAAATAAAGTGTCAAATGCTGAAGCAACGTCATCAACCTTAGTAGACGAAGCTGTTTCTTCAATAGATGTTTTGTTTGAGTTAGCTGGTTTTGCTGGAGCTGCTACTTCTTCTTCACTTTCAGGATTTAACCAATTATGCAACATTTTAGTCATTTCATCATAGGTAGACTCTTTAAAGATGTCTGTTACCTTAGGTTGATTTGCTAATTTTTCTAAAATGTCTTTGCTGTCGGTTACTGGAGTTTGATTCGGTTTAACACGAATTGAAGTTTCAGGATATGATTTTCCACCTGGTTCAGCTGCTTTGAATTCAACAGCAATGTCGCGACCAGATACTGGATCTGAAATATCGCCATAATCTGGATCTGCAATAAATCCTAATAGTTCTTGATACACAGATTTACCAAATCCCCAAAATTTAACTCCTTCAGATTCTTTACCACGAACAATAATAGGAACATAACAACGCATTGTTGGTTCTAATTTTTTTCCTGATTTCCAATCGTCAGAGTTACCTGTTGATTTTAATTTT
>Ga0209596_1000446_pt1 | contig 38123 bp, 37 predicted proteins | sample M_130807_MF_Meta_FD_187314 | JGI IMG/M metagenome (GOLD analysis project Ga0209596, IMG submission 187314) | Freshwater microbial communities from Lake Montjoie, Canada to study carbon cycling - M_130807_MF_MetaG (SPAdes) (version 2) | ecosystem: Environmental > Aquatic > Freshwater > Lake... | reverse complement strand
GATTGCGTTGAAACTATCAATATGTGGTTTGATCTTATCTGAATAGTTCGTGTAAAAAGCTTTTGCATACTCAAATGCAGGATCTTTCTGAAGTTTTTTCAAATCAGGTTTGTCTAGAAATGCAAATCTATAAATATTAATGAAATACCTTATCTGTAAAAGGCGAAGGCCTAAAAAAATGTTATTAATGCCGAATATATTATGATGAATGGTAAGCTGGTTATTTAGGGAAAAATCACGATATTCGTACTGAAAATTTAAGGAAATAGAGGTTCAGGAAAGATATGGCACAAAAACCAAGCATACCAAAAGGTACCCGCGATTTTTCACCACAGGAAATGGTGAGACGGAATTATATATTTGATACCATCAAAAAAGTGTTTCAACGATATGGCTATTTGCCGATTGAAACACCAGCTATGGAAAACCTTTCCACATTGATGGGAAAATATGGTGATGAAGGTGATAAGCTGATCTTTAAAATTTTGAATAGTGGTGATTTTAAAGAAGGTGTTGATGTTAGTCTTGATTCAAAGCAATTAGTCAATAAGATTTCCGAAAAAGCCCTTAAATACGACCTTACCGTTCCTTTTGCACGTTATGTTGTTCAGCATCAGCATGAAATTACTTTTCCATTTAAGCGGTATCAGATACAACCAGTTTGGAGAGCAGATCGTCCGCAAAAAGGCCGTTACCGTGAATTCTATCAGTGTGATGCCGATGTGATTGGAAGTAATTCCTTGATCAACGAAGTGGAATTGACACAAATGATTGATGATGTATTCACAACACTAAAAGTTCCTGTCCTCATAAAAATAAATAACCGTAAAATATTAAGTGGAATAGCTGAAGTGATTGGAGAAAAAGAAAAAATAGTTACGATCACGGTTGCAATAGATAAATTGGATAAGATTGGTGCGGATGGTGTAAATAAAGAATTGATTGAGAATGGTGTTAGTGAGAAGGCAATTGAAAAGCTTCAGCCATTAATTCAATTTAAAGGAACAACATTAGAAAAGGTCAATTTCTTAAAAACACTTTTAGCAAGTTCTGTAATTGGAATGAAAGGAATTGAAGAAGTTGAATATATTTTTAAAACAGTTGACAAGCTTAAATTAAATTCTGCAACTGCGGAATTGGATATAACTCTTGCTCGTGGTTTGAATTACTATACTGGAGCAATTTTCGAAGTAAAAGCAAATGTTGGAACATTAACAAGTAGCATTTGTGGGGGTGGACGTTACGATGATTTAACAGGAATATTTGGATTGCCAAATATGAGTGGAGTAGGTATTTCATTTGGTGCCGATAGAATTTATGATGTATTGAACGAATTGAATTTATATCCTGAATCCGTTTCTTCATCAACACAATTGTTATTTGTAACATTCGGAGAAAATGAACAGGAGTTTTGTTTGCCATTATTAGCAGATGCTCGCAAAGCAGGAATCAACGCTGAGGTTTACCCCGACGCTTCAGCTAAAATGAAAAAACAAATGAGCTATGCGGATGACAAAAAAATTCCATTCGTAGTAATTGTTGGCGGCGATGAAATGCAAAGCGGTCAATTGACCTTGAAAAATATGGAGAGCGGGGAGCAAGAGAAGTTGAGCATTGAAAATATAATTAATAAACTAAAATAATTGAATGACGTCATTGCTAGCAACGAATCAATTTCTTGCTAATCATCTTCGTCGATACGAAGGATTGATTCGTTCTTTACAATGACGGTACAACATAAATCCATTATGCATAACATAACTACTTCCATATTAGATTTCAATACAATTGCTGAGATCTTTTCTTCAAACAAAAAACTTGTTTTGTCAGAAGATGCAAAAAATAATATTACTCGTTGTCGTGAATATCTAGATAAAAAAATGGCAACACATCAAGGTCCGATTTATGGTATCAATACTGGTTTCGGATCATTATGCGATGTAGTGATTCCGGATTCTGATCTTGAAAAATTGCAACAAAATTTAGTGATGTCGCATGCCTGCGGAACGGGTGATGAAGTTCCTGCGGATGTTGTGAAGCTGATGTTACTTCTTAAAATTCAAGCGTTGTCGTATGGTAAATCGGGCGTGCAATTAGTAACTGTAGAACGTTTGATTGATTTTTTTAATAATGATATTTTACCTGTTGTTTATCAACAAGGTTCATTAGGCGCTTCCGGAGATCTTTCACCATTAGCGCATATGTGTTTGCCATTGTTGGGGCTGGGTGAAGTTTTTTATAAAGGAAAGAAACAACCGGCTGCAGATGTTTTGAAACAATTTAATTTTGAAGCGATTAATCTAAGGTCGAAAGAAGGATTAGCTTTGTTGAATGGTACTCAATTTATGAGTGCGTATGGTGTTTGGTGTTTGTTACAAACGAAAAGATTAACGATTGCTGCTGATATTATTGGTGCAGTTTCATTAGAAGGTTTTGATGGTCGTTTAGATCCCTTTAAGCCACATCTTCACAGTATCCGTCCGCACAAAGGACAAATACAAACAGCTGAAAATATGCGTAAGTTGTTGGAAGGAAGTGAAATTATAAAAAGAAATAAAACACATGTTCAGGATCCGTATTCATTTCGTTGCATTCCGCAGGTACATGGCGCATCCAAAGATGCAATTGCATATGTAGAGCATGTTTTTCTTACGGAGATAAATTCTGTTACCGATAACCCTACTGTTTTTCCCGAAGAAGATGAAATACTTTCCGGTGGAAATTTTCACGGACAGCCTCTTGCCTTGGCTTTGGATTTTTTAGCAATCGCGTTAGCCGAACTGGGAAGTATTTCCGAAAGACGGACGTATCAGCTGATTGCTGGATTGCGCGGATTACCTTCTTTTCTAGTTGCAACACCCGGATTGAACTCCGGTTTAATGATTCCACAATATACGGCAGCAAGTATCGTTAGTCAGAACAAGCAATTGTGTACACCTGCATCTGTGGATTCTATTGTCAGCTCGAACGGACAAGAAGATCATGTTTCTATGGGCTCGAATGCTGCTACTAAATGTTATAAAGTTGTGGAAAATTTGCAACGCATTCTTGCAATTGAATTGTTGAATGGTTCGCAGGCATTGGAATTTAGAAGACCATTAAAATCATCTGCAATCATTGAGAACCTTGTTTCCGATTATCGTAAACATGTTCCGTTTGTGGAAGCAGATAAAATTATGTTCACCGAAATTGAAAAAAGTGTGCAGTTTTTGAAGCATACTCCTTTTGTTATTTAACTTTGAATAGTTTCATTGCGAGCAGCGCCTTGAAGAATGTTACGAATTTGAATCGTGATTTTTTAGAATACGTATTGTAAATATTCCCAAATGAAAAAGTATATTTTTTCTTACCTGACGATTTCTCTTTTAACTGTGTTTTATGCATCAGCACAGTATACCAATGTGATGATCAGTAATACCAATAGCCCGGAAGAAGTAACTATTCGTATCAATCCTAAAAATACGAATCAAGTGGTTGCCGGAGCAAATCTAAATAATGTGTTCCATTCCAATAATGGTGGACTAACATGGTCGTCATCCATCATAACCGATTTAGTAAATGGCGTGTGGGGAGATCCCATTGTTTTTACAGATACTACTGGAAATTTTTTTTATTCTCATTTGTCAAATCCCCCTTCGGCTGGAACATGGGTAGATAGGATTGTCTTTCAAAAGTCCATAGATGGCGGTATTACTTGGTCCACTCCTGGAACATACACAGGGCATAATGGAACAAAAGTGCAAGACAAAGAAGGAATTGTTGTCAATAAAAATACCAACGAAATTTATGTGACTTGGACACAATTTGATTCTTATGGAACTACCAATCCTTTGGATAGCTCTGTCATACTTTTTTCAAAATCTGTTGATGCAGGTGCTACATGGACCATTCCTTTGCGAATTAGTAAGGAAGCTGGAAATTGTGTGGATAGTGATAGTACAATGGAAGGTGCGATTCCCATGGTAGGCCCTGCCGGTGAAATTTATGTAATATGGACGGGCCCTAATGGTTTGGTTTTCAATAAAAGTATGGATGATGGTTTGACATGGTTGCCTCATGAAACAATTATTACTTCCATGCCGGGTGGTTGGGATTATAATATTGCAGGATTGCAACGCTGTAATGGTTTACCACAAGCTATGTGCGATTTGTCAGGAGGTCCGAATAATGGAACGATCTATATCAATTGGACCGATCAACGCAATGGCTCTTTAGATACAGATGTATGGTTAATCAAATCAACCGATGGTGGAACAACTTGGTCTTCACCTGTAAGGGTTAATGATGATGTTGCAGGCAAACAGCAATTTTTATCATGGATGGATGTTGATCAATCTAATGGTAATATTTATTGTGTTTTTTATGATAGAAGAAATTTTGCTACGTCATCCCAATTAACAGATGTGTATTTAGCTCGATCTGTTGATGGAGGAACAACATTCAAGAATTATAAAATAAATCAAACAAGTTTTACGCCTAGCCCTTCAGTCTTTTTTGGTGATTATATCGGAATCTCTGCAGTCAATAATATGGTGCGCCCCATCTGGATGGCCTATGGAGCAGGAAGATTAAGTGTATGGACAGCAATAATTGATGGAACTACTTTAAGTATTGACGAATCTAACTTTCATGCTTTTTCACCTGTTGATCTGCAACAAAATGAGCCGAATCCATTTTCTCAGACTACTTGGATAAAATTTAATTTGAAAAAATCTGTAAAATTAAATCTGTTTGTGTATGATGTGCTTGGAAATAAAGTTGCATCACTTTACCACTATGAACAATTTAACGAAGGGAATTACGATTATATTTTTAATGCATCTGCTTATAATTTAAAACCAGGAGTTTACTATTACACCATTGATTGCGATGAATATCAACGCACTAAAAAAATGATTGTTTATTGATGCGTATTCTATTTGTATATTTCCTTCTGCTATACTCAGGTGTTTTGTTCGCTTGTGAATGCAAGCCATTGAATCCTATTTCAAATGAAACTATTAAATCATATAATGTTATTTTTTATGGAAAAGTAGATTCAGTTGGAATGTGCAGACCAAATGGTATTGCAACAGCTTATTTTACTATTCTGGAATTGTATAAAGGGCCTGTATCAAAACATGTGAAGGTTGATTACGACTGCTCTTCGTCTTGTATGATGAGTTTTTCTAAAGGCGACGACTGGTTAATGTATACTACATTTCAACACTTTGATTTGATAACAGTCAATATTTGTGATCATAGCCGAAAATATTTCAGTGATCAAAGTCAGGATGTATACATGTTAGCAGCACATCGTAGTTTTGAGGAAGAAAAATTACTTTTGAAAAAGGTATTAGGTGTTCAGGAATTTGTGAAATACAATGAGTTGAATAAGATTCATGAACAAATGGGGCCCCGCAATGAGCAACCATCTGTAATGAATAAATTTTTGCTTTTGCTGATCTCGTTTTCAGTTATGGCACTAGTATATTATATAACTCGAAAAAAGAAATAAAATGAATAAATTCAAATCACATCCATGGCACGGAATTTCTATTGGAGAAAATGCTCCTCAAGTGGTTACTGCATTTATTGAAATAGTTCCTACAGATACTGTTAAATATGAGATTGATAAAGAGACAGGGTATTTAAAAATTGATCGGCCTCAAAAATTTTCAAATGTTGTTCCCACATTGTATGGATTTGTTCCACAAACTTATTGTGATCTTAAAATCGCTGAATTTGCTGCATTGAAGTCTGGAAAAAATGTTATAAAAGGTGATGGAGACCCATTGGATATTTGTGTGTTGAGTGAAAAAACAATCACACATGGTGATATTATTTTGCAGGCAATACCTATCGGAGGATTTCGGTTAATTGATAAAGGAGAAGCGGATGATAAAATTATTGCAGTGATGAAAGGAGATGAGGTATTTGAAAACTGGAAAGATATCAGCGATTGTACTGCAGCTGTGATCGACAGATTAAAACATTATTTTTTGACCTACAAAAATATCCCGGGCGCTGAAAAACCAACGTGTGAAATCACACAAATATATGGAAGGGAAGAAGCGTACGAAGTAATCGAAAGAAGTAGGGAAGATTATAAAAATAAGTTTTTGAACCACAATGATTAATGTTTATTGTATTCCCGGAATGGGAGTGAACGAAAGACTGTTCAGGAATTTAAAACTCGATAACTGCGAGATTCATCATGTAAAATGGGTTACTCCTTTAAGAAATGAATCGCTTCCGCAATACGCCATGCGACTTGCTGAGCAGATAGATACCTCCCGTCCATTTGTATTGATAGGCGTATCTTTCGGAGGAATGTGTTCTGTTGAGATATCAAAACGATTGAAGCCAGTTAAAACATTTATTATTTCCAGTAGTAAGTTCAATGATGAGCTACCCTTAAAAATATCATTGTGGAGAAAAATTCCGGTATATCGTTTTTTTAGTGATGGCTTTTATAAAAACGCTGCGATGTTTGCTAAAAAGCAATTTGGAGTTATCACACAGGAACAACAGACTAGCTTCAGGAAGATGCTTGATGAAGCTCCCGTAAATTATTTTAACGGAGCTATTGATTGTATTGTTAAATGGGAAAATAATACTCGCCCCGAACATTTAATTCATATTCATGGTTCATCAGATAAAGTACTTCCTCATAGTAAAGTAATCGCCTGCGATTACACTATAAAGGATGGAACTCATTTCATGATCATTAATAAGGGCGAGGAGATTAGCAGGATTATTAATAAGGAAATAAAAATGGTTGTGGAGTAATTTTGAATGAAGAAATTTAATTAGTTCTTTGTGCTATTTTCACCACCCATCAAAACATATTGTAGCATGTTTGCTCCCATTTTTAAAGCTTTTAAATGTGCCTCGGGCGAATCTTTGTGGACTTCGAAGCTTTCCCAACCATCTCCTAAGTCACATTCGTAATCATAAAAACAAATCAATCGGCCTTGATAAATCAGTCCAAATCCTTGTGGTGCCTTGTCATCGTGCTCGTGTATTTTTGGTAAGCCATTTGGGAAATCATATTTCTGATGATAGATTGGATGCGAAAATGGAAGTTCAATAAAATCTAGTTCAGGAAATACCTTTTTCATCTGTGTACGAATGAATTTATCTATTCCGTAATTGTCAGAGATGTGTAAAAATCCTCCACCAATTAAATAATTACGTAGGTTATCTGTTTCCTGTGAATTAAATAAAACATTGCCATGACCTGTGATGTGAACAAAAGGATAATTGTAAATATCAGGACTTCCAACTTCAACAGTTGCTTGTTCGGGATTTATATTCGTTTTTAAATTTTCATTGCTAAATTGAATCAGGTTGGGTAATGATGTTTCAAGGTTGGCATACCAATCACCTCCGCCCCCATACTTTAGCAATGCAATTTGATAAGTAGGTGCGGGGCTAAAAGCAAAAATGCTTGTTAATAATGTAAGTAGTATGATTGTTTTTTTTATCATTCCTCTTTTATGCGTTTCGTTCCTTTGCTGCTTTGAAAGATAAAAACATTTCATTGAATCGCTCCAATATCTTTTCTAGAAAAGCGTCGTCTACCAATTTCTGAATTCCTTCGATCCCATTTACTTCGTTGTGAGCGATTTTAAAAATTTGTTCCATTGGACCTGCTTCAAATTTAATTTGATATTTATCATTCATCGAAAAAATACTGATTGTAATTCTCGGATGTGGTATATTCCCTATAACTCGCATTTGTTCAGTTTTTAATTCGTATGGTCGTAATAATTTTTATCGGTTCAATGTAGCCTTTTTTTTAAAGTTATTAGTAGTCAAATTTTATATTATTTTTCTACTCTGAATGGTCCGCTACTGAAGAAGTTGGTGCCTTCATCGCCTTCTCTTTGTATTTTTGTTTTTATTTTGTGAGCCAGTTCTGCATAGTGTTCCAGTTTGTTTTTCTTAAGAAATAACAAGGCGTTGTCGTCACCGTTGATATAATTTGCCATAGCAGCCCACTGAAAAGCTTTTTGATCCATCAATAATTTAAAAGCTTTTTTGTCGTCCCATACGGCATTAACAAAAGCTGCCAAAACAAGAAATTTTTTTACCAATAGAAATTCAAAGGCTTTCGGATGTCTGCTAGCAGCATCTTTTAGCTGAACAAGTTCTTCATAGTTATGATCGAGGAGCCACTGTTTTGCTCTTGTATCTCCTTCTACCCATGCACTTGTCATACTAATTGCTTCTTTTGGATAATTCATTCGTGCTCAATTTATAAAAACAAAGTTATTACTATTTATATCATTTTACCATTTACATCCGCCACCATCGCCACCCAAACCTCTGCTCCCAAAGTCTATGAATAGCTTATTCATAAGTTGATTGACAACAAATAATTTTCAATTAAAAAATTTAAGGGGATTGATTTTTGTGATATTGCCATTTTAGGAAATGCTAAAACTTTACGATCATCCTCAGGTTTAATTGCCTTTGCGTAAGGTAATTCGGTACAGCATATTGACGGTTTGTAACGTCTTCCACCCAGATATAAGAAACGGTATTGTTGGTTCCCAATAAATTAAATACTTCAAAACTTATCCACACAGATTTAAGAAAACGTCCAACACTTTTTGGTTTTATAGTCCTTGTTTCTTTTAACGCTTGGTATGAAAATCCGATATCAACTCTTCTGTAGGATGGCATTCGTAATACTTGCTGATAGCGCTGTGATCCTGGAGGTCCAAAAGGGACACCCGTACCGAATAATAAATTCAGGTGCATTTTTAAGTCGGGATATTTTGGCATTTTATCCTGAAAGAATAACCCGAAACTAACCCGCTGGTCTGTAGGTCTGGGTAAGTAACCGGGGTTAAATCTAACGCTGTCCGCTTTTACACTATTGGTGGTATATCCTGGAATAATTTTTTCTCCCGAACTGTTATAGTATTCATAATAATAATCGTCCTTTATATCTTCTTGTGTTTGCATAAAAGATAAGGAGGCCCATGATTCTAGTCCTTTTACAAATTCTCCATTTACCTTCATATCAATACCTGTTGCATATCCTTTGGCATTGTTTTTTGCCGAATAAGTGATCTTAACATTATCAACTTCGTAGGGAATCAGATTATCTAAATATTTATAATAAGCTTCAGCAACAAACTTAAAGGGGCGTTTCCACGATCTGAAATTGTAATCACTAGTTAAAACAAAATGTATAGAGGTTTGTGCTTTGATATTTGTATTTAAGATTCCGTCAGGACCTCTTAATTCGCGATAGAAAGCTGGTTGGTAATAATAACCTGACGAAAATTTAAAGAGGAAATCGCTTTTCCAGTTTGGCTTTATCCCAAATGTTCCTCTTGGTCCTACTAAAGCTTGATTGTTTAAGTCCCAGTAATTAGCTCGGATTCCAATCGTTGCTGATAAAAGTGACGTGTCTTTTGTTTCTTTGCTCCAAATTCCTTCGGTGTATCCAGATATTCTGTTGGATGAAATATTTATTTTTTGTTTTATGACACGCTGTAATTCGATTGGTTGTGGGTTTAAAATTGGAGCAGGAGTGAGTGGTATCGAAAACCCTGCGCTGTCAACATAATTCCATTCGCTCAATTTATCTGCAATCATTTCATTGGAGTATTTTACACCCCACAATACTTGTTTGCCTCCTTCCGTATAACTTCCTTTGTGTTCAGCACTGAAAACATAGGCTGTTAAATTTGTTCTTGCATGTTCGATATGAGTTCCTATTCCACGCTCGGCAATTTCATCACCAAAGTTTGGTTTCCCGAAATCTGTTTCTAGGTCGCCTATAAAATATTGTCCCTGAATATCTATAGCTTCACTTTCTTTACTTCTGAATGCAGAACCAATAAATTTCAAATTTAATTTATCGTTGTCGCTGTGATACATTGTTGATAATGCACCCATCATGGTGTTGAATTGGTCGATCTCTTGACCGTCAAAATATATTTTTAAACGCAATGCCTGCGTGACTGTTCCAAAATCTGTCTCACGGTTTTTAGGCACAAACTGGTATTTATTACTTGCAAAGTTTCCTAAAAAGTCAAGTTGCCAATTTGTGGTCAGGTCATAAGTGGTATAAAGTTGTACATCAGCAAAAAATGGTTTGTAGTCACCCTTCGAATCTGTTTTTCCTAATAAATATTTATTTGTTTTATAACGAGCGCCAAATAACCAGGTAAATCGGTAGTTTTTAGAAGCTCCTTCCAAATGTAAATTACTGCCTAATAAACTTCCAGAGACAGTCCCTGCAAATTTTCTTGGTCTTCGATACTGAACATCTAGAACACTAGACATTTTATCTCCATACTTAGCTTCAAATCCTCCTGCTGAAAACAAAACAGAAGAAACAAGATCAGCGTTTATAAAGCTTAATCCTTCCTGTTGGCCAGAACGAGTTAGAAAAGGACGGTAAACTTCAATTCCATTTACATAGACTAAATTCTCGTCAAAATTTCCACCACGGACAGAGTAGGAGGAACTTAATTCATTGCGACTGGAAACTCCAGGAAGCGTAAATAATATAGCGTTAAAATCTTCACTGGCGGTTGGAATATGCGTAAAATTTATTGGGTCGAGGCGTGTTAACTCTTTAAATCGGTTTTGGTCGGTTACTACAACGATATCAAAAATATTTTTGAACTCCATCGCTCTGCCGATATTGAGTTTTTCACCTGGAGCTAATTTTACAGTACGTTGAACTTGTTTGTAATTGATATGATTAAAAACAATGATCACTTCTTTGTCGGCAGGAATTGTATAGTTGAATTCACCCGTTGGACTTGTAATTGCCAGTGCCTGGGAGGAACCAAGAATAGAAATGCTCACACCTTCAACTGGACCTCCTTCTCCATCGGTTATCTTGCCAAAAACGGAAGCCGTATTTTGAGAATAAGACGACAACGCAAGTAGAAAAAAAAGATTTGAGAGGATGTATTTTAAATGATGGATCACTAAAACGGTTTTTCAGAGTTATTTTTATTGTACTACTTTTTTAAATTTTCTTATCCAACCATTCAATTAGTTTTTCTTCTTAAAGTCCCCGTTTTTCCATGCCTTAATAAATTTTGCCCAAGCGATAGGATTCAATAAATTATTTGGAGGTAGTTGTCCTGCGTAGTATAATTTGCTTTGATATTGCTGCATGCTGTATTTGTAATTCAAGCTGGCATCCATTGCCATTCCTGTCATTTGTTCTTTTTGATCGGCTCTTGCCATATTCCTGTCTGCGCGTACCATGTCATCTTCTGGTAAGCTTAATTTTAAAAATGCTTTTTTGAATTGCTCTTTCGTTGGCCAAGGATAAACGCCAACCAATGCCAAATTAATTGTATCCATTCTCAAAACCTGTATAAGTGAATATTTGTTGTTCGTAAGTGTATCAGGTATAATAAATAAGGCTGAGTTAAAGCCAATCGCACTGAATTCTATGGTATCACTTTCTTGAGCAACAAAAGAAAAATAACCGAAATAATCACTTACGGTTCCTCTGCTGCTGTTTTTTACGATAATACTTGTATACGGTATCGGACGCAGACTGTCTCCTTCAACAACGATCCCTGAAAATTGAACCAAATCATGTTTCCCATCTTGCCATGCAACTCTTTTTTGTCCATTACTTATTAAAGGAAATAAAAAGACAACCAGAGTTATAAAAAGTAATCGTTTCATAGGACTATATTTTGTGAACCTCAAATTTAAGCATTTATTAGCCTATTTAGGCACAATATTATTTAACTGATAAAAATCATTTTTATTGCCTCATCGTTGATTTTTTAAATGTTTTGATTTTAAACGTTCTTCATCGTTTTTTTTTAGTTTTTTTTAAATATAATGCTAACAAGATCAGGTATGTGGAAATTTTTTCTGATATTTAATCACTAAAAAAAATTAACATGATAAAAAAATTACTTTTTCCTTCGCTTGTTATTTTCTCTGCTGCATTATCGGCTCAAATAACTATTTCATCTTCCGATATGCCGAATGCAGGAGATTCAATTTTGATAAGTGTTACCAATACAATTGGTTCATTGGATCCTGCATTAACAGGGCCTTCCTATACTTGGGATTATTCGACCCTAACGCCTAATTTGCAACGTTATGAGGTATTCGATTCCCCATTCACTTTTCCTACTCCGTTCAACTTGATCTTTAATATATTCAATACCACATACGGAAGAGATAATAACACGATCACCAGTATTCCTATACCAGGTGTTAGTTTTGATGCTGCCTACGACTTTATTAAGGAATCAACTTCTAAGTTAAGGCAGATTGGTGCCGGATATACGATCAATGGTACACCACTTCCTTTTTTATATGCTGCTGACGATATTATCTATAATTTTCCAATGAATTATCTGAATGTTGATTCCTGTGATTTTAAGTTTGGATTACCTATTCCAACGGTAGGTTATTACGGACAAACAGGTCATCGTGTAAATGTTGTTGATGGCTGGGGAGCGGTTACTACTCCTTTCGGAACTTTCAATGCATTGAGAGTAAAATCTACCATTGCTGCTATCGATACAATTAACATTTTTTCTTTTGGAACAAATATTCCTCGTCCCTTAAAATACGAATACAAATGGTTGGCCACTGCAAAACAAATTCCTGTATTGGAAATTGATGCAAATGATGTTGCAGGAACGGTTACGGTTACCAATGTTCAATATATTGATAGTATCATCCCAGGGGTTCCATCTTTAGGTATCGCAGAAAATTTTAATGCTGTTAATTCTTCTGTTTATCCAAATCCTTTTGTTGATAATGTTACTGTTCAATACACATTGTTAGCTAAGACGCACTTAACAATGACTCTGACGGATATTTATGGAAAGAACATTGCTGTATTGGTTGATGAAAATCAAGTAACAGGGGCTCATCAGGAAACGTTAAGTGTTTCTGACCTTGGCCTTTCATCTGGAGTATATTTCTTTATTATTCAAACCGATTCGAGCAGAGAAGTTCACAAGATCGTGGTGTCCAACTAACCTCAAATAGTAATAAAAAGCCCCGTTCGGATAAAGAACGGGGCTTTTTATTTTCTTATAATTTGTGTTGCGATCCTCACTCTTTGTGGATCAATGCATACTTGTTTTTTAATTTCATAAAGAAGGATTCAAAGTAAGTATAACTTAATTCAGATATAAGTATCGTTAAAAAGAAAGAGGTAAAAACGCTAAACAAGAAGGTGGATAAGCCCATGTTTAGAATTTTAATTCCCATTAAGTTGAAAGTAAATAATACAATAAAGAATGAGATCATATGGTAGCAATACATGCCATAAGTGTACTTGCCGAATGAAGAGATCAGCTTAGAATTGCTGATTTTATAAAATGAATTGTTTGCATAGTTCTGCTCCAAGATGATGAATGCGAAGATGAAAGAAAAAATTACCGGAGCTACGGAAGCCAGGTGAACATAATGAGAACCTAGTTTCCACATATAAAATCTTAGTGGGATTAGAATTAGCAAAATGCAATAAATAAGGACGATTACAAATCTTGGAATTTTTTTTATCCTTTCAATAAAATGTTCGTTGCAGGATAAATAGGCAATTACAGCTCCCATAGCTAAATCCGACATACAGGATAAGGAATGGTATTTAATAATCATAGCGTTTCCTCCCTGTGTGCAAAAGAAACGAAATGCAATGGCTCCTAAAATGATTGCTATAAATGTTTTTAAAAGATGTTTTTTAGGAACGAATGCTATAATAAGCGGCCAGAATAAATAGAATTGTTCTTCAATGGATACTGACCATAATACACCAATCATTACATTAGAAATGCCATTTACTAGATAGTCGAAATTGCCTGTGAAAGTTAGGTAAAACAAGGGATTCAGACTGGAGGTGTCAACACTAATAGGAAACCATCCTGGAACGAGATTGCCGAGTCGGGGAAAAACAATCAAACACAAGGCAACAACTAGAAAATACACTGGCCAAATTCTTAAGATACGTCTTAGATAAAAATTTTTAATATTTATCTTACCACTCAGCTCTTTTTCCTTCAATAATAGGTAAGTGATCAGAAAGCCACTCAGAACAAAGAAAAAACTGACACCAAGATCACCATTTTTGAAAAAATGTAAATTTATGAATGCATATTTATTAGAATGATTAAAATAACCTAAACTATGTGTTGCGTGATTGACAAATACAACAAAGAAAGCGAAAAAGCGTAAGCCTTCTAAATTCGGGAAAAATACTTTGTTGGATTCTGTCATGGCCTGTTTAAATAATTGCCGCAATTTATATATTTTATGCTTCTGAAATACTGCTGACTTTAAACTTTGTCTGTTTATATATTAATTGTAAATTTGCGACCACAATTAAATTGAAAAATATGTCTAGATTCCATTCCTTAAAAGTTATTGATGTGGTGCGCGAAACGGCAGATGCTGTTTCTGTTGCCTTTGAAGTGCCGGCAAGTATTCAACAAGATTTTAAATATAAACAAGGTCAATACTTAACACTGAAATTTAATGTGAAAGGGGAAGAGCTTAGACGTTCATACTCTATTTGCAGCAGTCCTGTTGATGAAACTGAATTACGTGTTGCTGTTAAAAAAGTAAAAGATGGCCGTGTTTCTTCATTTATCAATGATAATGTTAAGGTAGGTGATGTTGTTGATGTTATGCCACCGATGGGTAATTTCTTTACAGAAATGAACCCGAATAACAAAAAACATTATGTGTTGTTTGGAGGAGGAAGTGGTATCACACCCATGTTCTCGATTTTGAAAACGGTTTTAAAATCAGAGCCCCAAAGTAGAATCACTTTGTTTTATGGTAACAATGATGAGTCATCTATTATTTTTAGTAAACAAATCGAACAATTATCAATTACCAATTCCGATAGATTAAATGTCGTACATGTTTTAAATGCTGCCCCTGTTGGTCATCCTGAAAAGTTGAAAGGCTTGATGACAAAAGAAAAAGATATTGAGTTGATGAATGATTATGTTGACAAATCAGGGGATAATGAATATTTTATTTGTGGTCCGGGGCCAATGATGGAGAATGTAGTAAATGCATTAAAAGAATTAAAAATTAATGAAGCACAAGTTCATATAGAATACTTTACAGCTCCCGTTAGTGCGGATGATCTTAAACCTTCAGTTAATGCAGCTGCAGGAGCTTCAGCTACTATTATTATTGATGGTGATGAACATAGTGTTGTCTTAGAAAAGAACGAAACTGTTTTAGAAGCGGCATTGCGAATTGGTTTAGATGCACCTTACGCTTGTCAGGGTGGTTCTTGTTGTACGTGTCGTGCCTTGTTGCAAGATGGTAAAGTAGAAATGGCTGTGAATTATGCTTTGTCTGCATCGGAAGTTAAACAAGGATTTATTTTAACCTGCCAAAGTCGTCCTACAACAGCTAGTATTGTTGTTAATTATGATAAAGGGTTGTAGACATTTAGTTGTTCTGCAAACATAAAGGTCGCAAAGTTAATTCTTTGCGACCTTTTACTTTTAGACAGTATTTTTTTTCAGCAGATTCATCTACTCGATGCAAATCTTCTTACTACTTATTTTTTTACTGTTCCTTACATTCAAAAAATAAATCCCTTTGCTTAATTCAGAAATGTTTACTTGTTGACTATACTTTCCTTTGAATTGATTTAGCTTCTCTACATAAACAATCTCTCCCAAAGAATTATACATTTCTAATGAGTAATTATCAATGGCATCTGTTGTAAAGTCAATAGTAAACATTCCGTTATTCGGATTCGGGAATGCGTTGAAATTAATAATGGAATTATTTTCTGAAATACCTAAAGGACTTGAAATATTAATATTATCAACATAAATAGCTTGTCCGTAATGTCCTCGATTTTGAAATGCGATCATAATATTAGTTTGCCCTGCATAAGAAATCAGATCTACGGTATCTTTTTTCCATTCGGTAGAAGTAGGGATAAACATAGATCCGGAATTATCGGGAGCGGTTGCTAAGTCGCTAAATCCTTTGATGTATAGTAAATTAAATGTGAGTCCGCAATCGGTAGAAGCAAGTACTGCTAATGAATCAAAATATCCACCGCTCCATCGCGCATAGGCTCTGTCGAATATTAATAGTGGATGTGTGCAAAAACTAAAATCGTATTGTGGTGTTCTCAACTCATCATATTGTCCACTTACATCATAATTGTAATTGTCAAAATAGGCCGATTCCGAGCTTGTTCCAAATCCACCTGCAACGGTGCTTTGTTGCCAAACAATTCCATTAAGCAATGCATCATAATTGCTCCAGTTTGGAGGAGTGACAGCACTTGTAAATCCTTCTGCAAAAGGTAGCGATTGTGTCGTACTCACAATGATATAAGCTGTTTGTGTTGTGGAACTGCTTCCGTTGATATTCGTAACAGACAATGTTACATTATATAATCCAGAAACAGGATAAGTTATAATTGGATTTTGCAAAGTGGAAGAAGAAGGTGTTCCTCCCGGGAACGACCAGCTCCAGCTGGTTGGACTTCCTACACTCCTATCTGTAAAGTTGATCGTTTGCCCTGGACAAATTGTTGTAACATTCGCAGTAAAATCGGGTGCAGGTGGTAAGCTCGTGTTGATAGGTAATTCCCATACACCTCTTCCATAATAGGCCACTCTTAAAACACTCGCTGAAGTTCCTGGATTGTAGATCATAAAATCCTGAATATCTGCTACAGTTGGTAAATTGTAAGAGATGTTTGTCCATAAAGTGGAACTCAGATCTTTATAATAAACTCCTTTTGCGGTGCCAACATACATTGCTTCATTGGTACTATAAATATCATGATAAATTTTAATGATGTTTATACCCGTAGGTAGATTGGATGTAATATTTGTCCATGTAGCACCCTTATTAATTGAACGGTATATTTTACTTCCGCAAGACATGTATACAATATTCGGATCACTTTTTATTCCAGCAATGTCTGCATATAAAGAGGTAGATGCAGGTGTAGTGTATACATTAAATGTTGGAGTAATCGCCAATGCATTATCACTTCTATAAATTTTATTATTCCCTGCTACAAAATAAAGCAGATTGGAATCGGCAGGAGAAGAGTTGATCGATTTTATGTTTTGATTGATAGTCGATAATTGAGACCAAACAGGAGTTGATGCATTTAAATTGGAAGTTCTCCAAACATCTTTTTTCCCTGCAAATGCAAGTGTATTTATTTTTTTTGGAAATTCTATCACATAAAAACTGGAATCGGGTAATCCGAAATAGGTATCTCCACCGTTTACCGGACGTCTGTTTCCATTCTGTCCGTAATAAACAACATTGTTTGTTAAGTAATCGAATGCAGATGAAGTTCCCCAGTCACCACCGCGATTGGTTTTCCATTCTGCCGCCTCAAAATAGAGCTCTCCATTATCTTGTGTGCCAATGCTCACCATGTCGCGTTTGATCGGACTTTGTGAAGCATGGTATACTTCCGTTGCACCAATGCCATCGCTTCTTGGAATCCAATTGTCGCCTCCATCAATGCTTAACCAAACTCCGCCATCATTCACATTAAATAACTTATTTGTAAACGTAGGGTGAAAACGAATTCCATGCATATCCGTATGAAGTTGTGCGTACCAATCCGTCAGCTCATTCCAAGTAACACCTCCATCCGTGCTTCTCCAAACAACATGAGAAACTAAGTATACCGTATTTGCATTTAACGGATCTGCTGTCATACTGAAATTGTAATTTCCTTGTCCACCACCAATATCAGTAGAATCGTATCCGACAATACTTTTTGTTGAACTAGTGTAAACCGTAGAAAAATTAAATCCTCCATCCAACGATTTTAAAATAGTTCCATTACTTGCAACCATTCCAAGATAAACAATGTTTGGATCTGCATTGCTAACTGCAATGCGCATCCCATTTCCACTGCCACCTCCTGGAATTACTACACCACTGGTTATTTGATTCCATGTATTTCCAAAATCTGTCGACCTCCAGAATTCAGAAGAATTAGTAGCATATAATATGGTAGAGCTTCCAGGTTGAAATTGCATGTCTTCAAAATCACCACCTGTCTTTACAATATTCCAAGTGCCTCCTGCATCGGTCGATTTATAAATCCCATTATTAGTAGCAGTAACCAGCACATTGTGGTCTGCGGGGTCCATTAATATTTCTATTGGCAATAAATTTCCTAACCCTGTTGTCGATTGTGTCCATGTTGCTCCTGCATCCGTACTTTTCCAAATTCCGAAACTTCCTCCATAATAATTCGGATCGCCTGTTCCTAAATACAGAATATTTGTATTGGTATAATCGATGCAGAGAGATGCGCACGGTGTTGCAGGTAAATTATCTGTTCCTGTTTTTGTCCAGGTATGAGCACTGTCGCTGCTGATCCACAATCCACCGGAAGCGCTCACAGCATACATTTTTAATGGACCTACAGGGTCGAATTTTAATTGACATACTCTACCGATCCCGTTTACTTGTCCGCTTGCGTTTGTTGGAAATAGATCAGGTCCTGTTAACTGCCAGGATGTTCCTGGTTGAGCGTAAGTAATAGATGTAGAAATAAATAATAGCGAAGAAAGAATAATTAATTTTATGAATCTCATTTTTTTGGGAATTGAATTTGGAAGATTTTAAATTTCTTTTTTCTGAATTATTGTTGCTTTTGTTGCTGCCACAATTTCAATTTTTCATCGGCAGTTAATATGCTGCCATCTTCCTGTACATAAGGTTTTACCTGCATTTTCCAATGCTCGAATTTTTTAACTTCTAATGCGTATTTACGTCTCTCTGCTTCTTCACGTTGCTCGCGTGTTTTAAACAATCGATGTTTGATGGCACCCGATTTTTTTTGCCCTATGATATCATCTTCCTGTTCCGGTTTTTTACGGTCTTTCCAAAATTCATCATACGCTTTGACAGCTTCAAAGTAATTCACATTCGGATCCTTTATCATATCAATCCAATAGGGATGTTTGGAATAGTTAGGTGTTTTGCTTTTTGTTTGAGCAAAAGCATGAATACTAAAAAATAGTATCATTGAGAATGCAATTAAAACTTTTCCCTGGAATTTCATTTTCATAATTAATTATTTAATTAGACAAATGTAAATGTTAGGTGGTCTTTTTCAAAGCATAACATATAGGAATTATTAGGTTTCAGTTCGAGGCTTTGTTGGAAATCATCAAATGGTTGTCTTTTTTTATCTCATTTTCTCAACAAATACCCACTAAAACTGTTGTATTCATTGAAATTTTGTACACGATTTTGTAAAAACTGATTTAATCCGTATTTTTATAGCATATAAAGAACAATCATAATGGAAGACGCGAAACAATTAGAAGCCTTTGAAGCAAAAATTGCGGCAGGCCAAAAAATAGAACCCAAAGATTGGATGCCCGAAGCATACCGCAAACAATTGGTGCGTATGATGAGTCAGCATGCTCATTCCGAAATTGTTGGAATGTTGCCGGAAGGAAACTGGATCACCCGTGCTCCAAGTTTAAGAAGAAAAGCAATCTTGCTGGCTAAGGTCCAAGATGAAGCAGGACATGGCTTATACTTATACAGTGCAGTTGAAACGTTAGGTGTGGATCGTACCGAATTATTAAAACAATTACATAACGGAACAGCAAAATATTCAAGCATCTTTAATTATCCAACCTTGAGCTGGGCCGATATCGGAGCAATTGGTTGGTTAGTGGATGGTGCAGCCATTATGAATCAAACAGCATTGGCGCGTGGTTCTTATGGGCCTTATTCCCGTGCCATGGTTCGCATCTGTAAAGAAGAAAGTTTTCACAACCGTCAAGGATATGAGATCATGATGACATTGGCGCAAGGCACACCTGAGCAAAAAGCATTGGCACAAGATGCATTGAATCGCTGGTGGTGGCCGGCAGTAATGATGTTAGGTCCAAGTGATGATCAATCTCCAAATACCGATCAGTTGATGCGCTGGAAAGTGAAAATGGAAAGTAATGATGCCATTCGTGAACGTTTTATTGACAGAACGGTTCCTCAGGCAGAATTTATTGGTTTATCTGTTCCGGATAAGGATATGAAATTCAATAAAGAAACAGGCCATTATACGCACGGTCCAATTAATTGGGATGAATTTTTTCAAGTGATAAAAGGGAATGGCCCTTGTAATGCAAATCGATTGAAAGCGCGTGCGGACGCTGATAAGAATGGTGCATGGGTGCGCGAAGCCGCAATGGCTTATGCTGCCAAGCAAATGAAAGAAAAAGAAGTAGCATAATTGGCTTAGGTTCTTAGCTTCAAATAACAGACAACAGTAAATAGAAAAGATAAAAAAATAAAATTATGAGTCAAGATTCACAATGGCCAGTGTGGGAAGTGTTTTTACAAGCAAATCCAGGGATTTCGCATAAGCATGTAGGGAATGTTCATGCTGCTGATGCAGAAATGGCCATACAAAATGCACGAGATGTGTATACACGAAGAAGCGAAGGAATTAGTATATGGGTAGTTCCTGCAAATGCAATATCTGCATCTAGCCCGGAAGATCAGGGAGCATTCTTTGAACCTTCCAATGATAAACCATACCGTCATCCAACATTTTATAAAATTCCTGACGGAGTTAAGTATTTATAAATTTCAGATTGTAAAATGGAAAAATTAATTTTTTTTCAATTTCCCATTTTTAATATTTTTTTTAATGAACATACAAGAAGCAAAATTTGAATACTTACTTCGCCTTGGAGATAGTAGTTTAATCATCGGCCATCGTTTATCAGAATGGTGCGGACATGGACCTATCTTGGAAGAAGATATCGCATTGATAAATATCGCATTGGATTTTGTAGGTAATGCAACATCTATTTTGGCCTATGCTGGACAAACAGAGGGAAATGGGCGTGATGAAGATGCATTGGCCTATTTACGCAGTGAACGTGAATTCAGAAATTTATTGATCACAGAACAACCGAATGGTGATTATGCAAATACGATTGCTCGTCAGTTTTTATTTGATACCTATATGTTTTTTCTTTACGAAGAATTGAAAAATAGTAAAGACGAAACCTTAGCTGCTATAGCAGTAAAATCCCATAAAGAGATTACCTATCATCTGCGACATACCACAGAATGGATGTATCGCTTGGGCGATGGCACTGCAGAAAGTCATGAGCGCTTGCAAAACGGATTAAATGATCTGTGGATGTTTACTCCTGAAATGTTTGATATGGATGAGGTGGATGCACTTTTAATTAAGGAAGGAATAGTTCCTGATTTAAATAAAGTAAAAGCTTCTTGGGAAAAACGTGTGAAAGAAGTGATTGCTGAGGCAACATTGAAATTACCTGAAACTACCTTCAAACAAAAGGGAAGTCGCGAAGGAAAACATAGCGAGCACTTAGGATTCTTGTTAGCTGAAATGCAATATGTTCATCGTTCTTTTCCCGATTCTAAGTGGTAATAGCAGCATTGCTAATCATTCACGTTTCGAAACAGTCTTAGTCTAAAAGGAAATTATTGATATAAAATGCCCTTTTCAATAAGGGACAGATGGATTTCATAATGACAACGTATTCCAAAGATCAAATTTTTAATCTCCTATCAGAAATTCCTGATCCAGAAATCCCTGTGATTAACATTATTGATTTGGGTATTTTGCGTGATGTGAAATTTGAAAACAATCTGTGCACTATCGTGATTACCCCAACTTATACAGGTTGCCCCGCAATGAAAGTGATAGAGGATGATATTCGTTGCAAACTAAAAGAAATCGGAATTGAGAATATAAAAGTAGAATTAGTGTTTTCTCCTGCCTGGACAACGGATTGGATAAGTGAAGAGGCGAAAGAAAAATTAAGAGCGTATGGTATTGCACCACCGGATCATTCAACAGTAGATAAGAAAGTATTATTAGGTAAAGCGCGCGAATTAAAATGTCCTCTTTGTGGCTCTATACATACCGAAATGATCTCGCAATTCGGGTCAACGGCTTGTAAGGCACTTTATCGTTGTCTCGATTGCAAAGAGCCTTTCGATTATTTTAAGTGCTTGTAATTTTTTAACATTTTAAATTTCTTCTCAAAACACTATATTTGATTATTCAAATCTACTATTATGAAATTTATTCAATCAGAAAATGAAGGCAGTGTATTGAAAATTACATTGAACCGTCCCGATAAATTCAACAGTTTTAACCGCGAAATGGCTTTGGAATTGCAATTAGCGTTGGATAAAGGTGCTGTTGACAAAACAATCCGCGCTATTTATATTACAGGTGAAGGGAAGGCATTTTGTGCAGGACAAGATCTGTCGGAAGCGATGGATGCAAATGGTCCTGGCATAGAAAGAATTGTGCGGGAGCATTACAATCCCATTATTTTAAAGATCAGAAATATGGATAAGCCAGTTGTTTGTGGAGTGAATGGAGTTGCTGCCGGAGCAGGAGCAAACATTGCATTGGCTTGCGATGTAGTTATCGCATCTACATCAGCATTATTCATTCAGGCATTCAGCAAAATAGGATTAATTCCCGACAGCGGAGGTACATTCTTTTTACCAAGATTGATTGGTTTTGGAAAAGCATCTGCGTTGATGATGTTAGGCGATAAAGTTTCAGCAAACGATGCTGAAAAAATGGGTATGATATATAAAGTAGTAGAAGATGAAAAATTACAAATTGAAGGATTTGAAACTGCAAAAAAATTAGCAGACATGCCGACAAAAGGAATCGGTTTTACAAAAAAATTATTGAACCAATCGATGCACAATCAATTACTTGAGCAATTAGAGTACGAAGCCGATATGCAAGTGCATGCAGCATCTACCTATGATTACAATGAAGGTGTAAGTGCATTTTTGGAGAAAAGAAAACCAAATTTTAAAGGGGAATAGATTTTATGAAACAAATCGGAATAATAGGCTCAGGCGCTATGGGTGCAGGAATTGCTCAAGTAGCAGCAACTGCTGGTCATCATGTAATAGTGTATGACAATAATCAAACCGCATTAGGTCAAGCAAAAACAAATCTAGATGCTACTCTGAAAAAATTAGTTGAGAAACAAAAATTGACAGATGAAAAAGCGAAATCTATTTTATCAAATACTCAATTTGCAAATGATTTAAATCAATTTAAAAATTGCGGGTTGATCATTGAAGCCATTATTGAAAATATTGATGTGAAGCAAAAATTGTTTTCCGACCTAGAAGCAATTGTTTCTGCTACTTGTATTTTGGCGAGTAATACCTCTTCTTTATCCATCGCTTCTATTGCATCAGCATGTAAAAAAGCGGAACGCGTAATCGGAATTCATTTTTTCAATCCAGCACCCTTAATGCCATTGGTGGAAATTATCCCGGGAATTTTAACAGACGAGAACGTTGCAAATGATGCCAGAGCATTAATTGATAGCTGGGGGAAAGTGACTGTGCTTACAAAAGATACTCCAGGATTTATTGTCAATCGTGTGGCTCGCTCTTTTTATGGGGAAGCGATTCGTATCTATGAAGAAGGAATGGCCGATTTTTCAACCATCGACTGGGCAATGAAAACATATGGTGGATTTAAAATGGGCCCTTTCGAATTAATGGATTTCATTGGTAACGATATCAATTACAAAGTTACAGAAAGTGTATGGACACAGTTTTTCTTTGAACCTCGTTTCAAACCTTCATTGACACAAAAACGTTTATATGAAGCAAAATTATTTGGAAGAAAATCTGGAAGAGGCTATTATAATTATGCGGAAGGCACAGCAATGCCTCAACCAAAGCAAGATGAAGAATTAGGAAAATATATTTTTAATCGAGTGATTACAATGTTAATCAATGAAGCCATTGATTCTTTGTATTTGCAATTGGCAACAAAAGAAGATCTTGATCTGGCAATGACTAAAGGGGTGAACTATCCGAAAGGGTTATTGAAATGGGCTGATGAAATAGGCTTGAAGAATGTTTATACTTCATTAGATGTGATGTATGAATTGTACAATGAAGATCGTTATCGTCCTTCTATCCTTTTGAAAATGATGGTGCGTGATGAAAAGAAATTTTATTAGCAGTTAAAGTAATTAGTATATTTTTATATATGCAAAAAATGAACAATACTTATTACTATTATATGAGCCCTTTGTTCGGAATTTTAATTCATCTTTATAGTTTAAGAATGTTCTAAACAATACTGTATATGCCCATTTCGAAGTGATATAAAACTCATTTCTTTTGGTAACTTTGTAAGGCTAAATCAATAGGTATGGAAAATAGTTTATCTGCGAAAACGATTGTCGGTAAAATGATGGCTGAGGATAAATTCAGTCAATGGCTGGGTATAGAAACAATTCTTACGGAACAAGGTCATTGTATCTTAAAGATGAAGATTCGTGAAGAAATGGTAAATGGTTTTGGTATCGCTCATGGCGGAATCGCTTTTTCATTTGCTGATAGTGCTTTAGCCTTTGCTTCCAATGCATACGGTCGATTAAGTGTTGCGCTGGAATGTTCTATATCATTCTCGGTTGCGGTAAATGTGAACGATGAATTGACTTGCGAAGCGAGAGAATTAAGTTTGACAAATAAAACAGGGACGTATCATATTGAAATTTCAAATCAGAAAAAAGAAAAAGTAGCGTTCTTTAAAGGTACTGTTTATCGTACAAGTAAAAATTGGGAAGTTTAAAATAATATTATGAAAAACGCATACATAATTGATGGGGTTCGTACTCCAATCGGAAATTTCGGTGGAACATTATCAGCAATTCGAACAGATGACTTGGCTGCAATTGTTTTGAAAGAATTAATAAAACGCAATCCAACTATTGACCCGAAGCAAATTGGTGATGTATTGTTAGGTTGTGCTAATCAAGCAGGTGAAGACAATCGTAACGTAGCGCGGATGGCATTGTTGTTAGCCGGTTTGCCCTATCAGGTTCCTGGTGAAACAGTGAATCGTTTGTGTGCTTCTGGATTATCTGCATCAATGGCTGCTGCCAGAAGTATTATGATCGGTGAAACTGATCTAATGATAGCTGGTGGGGTTGAAAATATGACGCGTGGACCTTTGGTAATTTCCAAAGCTTCTTCAGCTTTTGGTCGCGATCAACAAATGTTTGACTCAAGTTTTGGTTGGAGATTCATCAATCCGAAAATGAAAGAATTATATGGTGTGGATGGAATGGGGGAGACTGCAGAAAATTTAGCTGACAGAGATAACATTTCGAGAGAAGATCAGGATAAGTTTGCTGTGTGGTCTCAACAAAAAGCAACAGCCGCTCAAAATAAAGGGCGATTTGAAAAAGAGATTGTTGTTGTTCAAATTCCACAAAAGAAAGGTGATCCGAAGATCTTTGATAAAGACGAATTCATTCGTCCTGAAACAAGTATGGAAGGATTATCGAAATTAAAAGGCGCATTTAAAAAAGATGGTGGAACGGTTACCGCAGGAAATGCATCCGGTTTAAATGACGGAGCTGCGGCAATTTTGTTCGCATCCGATGAAGGAATAAAAAAATACGGACTTGTTCCAAAAGCAAGAATTGTTTCAAGCGGCGTTGCAGGTGTTGAGCCACGAATCATGGGTATTGGCCCTGTAGAAGCCAGTAACATGGCTTTGAAACGAGCAGGATTGACAATGAAAGATATTGATATCATTGAATTAAATGAAGCATTTGCTGCTCAATCATTGGCTTGTACAAGAGCGTTTGGTATTGCGGATAATGATTCAAGAATTAATCCAAATGGCGGAGCAATTGCATTAGGACATCCTTTAGGGATGAGTGGTGCAAGAATTTTGAATTCTGCAGCCATTGAATTGCAGGAACAAAATAAACGTTATGCGCTTGTCACAATGTGTATTGGTGTTGGACAAGGGTATGCAGTAATTATTGAAAAAGCATAAAAATGATATACGAATTCAACGGATACAAACCAGTCATTCACGAAACTGCATTCATTCATCCGAATGCATGTGTTACAGGAAATGTGATTATCGGAAAAAATGTATATGTTGGTCCCGGTGCTGCAATCCGAGGCGATTGGGGGCAAATCATTATTGAGGATGGATGTAATATTCAGGAAAATTGTACGATACATATGTTTCCTGGTACAACCGTTTTGTTAAAAGAAGCAGCGCATATAGGTCACGGTGCAATTATTCACGGTGGAACAATTGGTAAAAATGTGTTGGTAGGAATGAATGCTGTTGTAATGGACAATGTAGTGATTGGTGATAATTGTATCATCGGTGCTTTGTGTTTTGTTCCCGCAGATACAATTGTTGAAAACAGAAAAGTTGTCGTGGGTAATCCTGCAAAAGTGGTGAAAGAAGTAAGTGATGAAATGATCGAATGGAAAACACAAGGAACAAAATTATATCAACAACTGCCGGATGATTGTAGAGCAACGTTAAAAGAATGCGAACCATTAAGAGAAGTAGAAGCAAACAGACCAAAGCAACAGGATATTTATAAAACCTGGAAGCAAACAAAATAACTATGAACTTACATTTACATTTTATATTAGTCAATTCAGAATTCAATCAAGGATTGGCAGCCGATCTATATGAAGGTCAAGAGTCGGAAGATAACATCAAGCACTTATGGGAAGATGAATTTAAGGTGTCTGAGCCAATCAAAGAATTCAAGATAAAAAATAATGCTACTTATACATTAGCAGGGTATTTTCCTGATGACAAACCTTTTAGTTTCGAAATTTGGGATATGACTGTAGTTGATTGTGTTACTGAAAGTGATAAAAAAATGCAATTTGCAGTCTCCAAAAAATTAGTTAAAAAAACGGAAAAAGTAGTGCATGAAAAATCAAATGAAACACATATGTTTTTTTATTTGAAGGATGTAATGCCTATGGAAAACCCAATGAACGGGGTTTATATTTTAAAATCAGATTTTCCTAAAGAATTAAAAAAACAAAAAAGTCCTTCTAATGAATAATAGCACAGATAAATTAAATTTTATTAGTGTCGTGTTTCCGAAATTATTACAAAATTTAGATGCCGATGCTAAAGGGGGGTGGGGTGTTTTAAACGGCCAACAAATGGTAGAGCATATGGCAGATTCTGTAAGAATGGCTTCAGGTAAGAACAATCAAAAATTACATACAGCTCCTGATTTGGTTGGCAGATATAAGGATTTTGCAATGAGCGATAAAGAATTTAAGCCGAATACTCCTAATGCTTTAATGCCGGATATCCCTGCGCCAAAAGTAAAAGCCACTATGCAGGAAGCGATCAATGAATACAATGATCAGATAGCTGCATTCATCCACTATTTTGAAAAGAACACAGAAGCTATCATTACTAATCCGTTCTTTGGTGATTTGAATTTTGAAGAGTGGACGCATTTATTGCATAAGCATGCTGTGCATCATTCAAAACAATTCGGATTGTTATAACTTAATCCCAATGAAAACAATCGGAAGTTTTTATTCTAAATTTCTTAATTTTTGAATGCTTAATTCTAAAGATGTTTCTCTTCCTTTCTATCAATTCAAAAAGATTCTTTTTCTTTTGCATTGCTCCAGAACCGAAGAATCTGTAAGTTATTTTTTGTGATTCCGCTTCGGAATTGTTATTTCCTATGTTTGTTTGTTTCTCATTTCCATTAAAGTCATTGCGGTTATTGCCTTCGTTGGTGACATTTTTTTTGTCCATATTAATAGCCACCTTATTACTGATGTTGTCATCCATGTGTAATTGTTTGTACTCATTTTCTGCTTGCTTTTGTAATTTGTGACAAGGACAATCAGGATTGCGCGGATCATATAGATCGTAATGCTGATTATTAGTTTGTGAAAATACGACTGTACTTACTACCATCAATAAAACTGTTAAGCGCAAAGACATCGCAGAGAATGAATCTCTGCGATGCTTTTTAATTACTCTCTTTACGCTACTGTTGAACATTTTTGAAATTAGATTTGTGATTTTGTGATCGTTACTTTATTTAATCCACTCCATGTTTTGAATTCGTTTGTGTAATACAAGTATGCCGAAGAAGCAGGTGCATCATATACTCCCGGCATTTCTGCTTTCAGATCGAGGTGAATCTCTTTCACTGCTTTAGCATCCAATCCACGATAATAAATTGCAATATTATTTCCAACAATTTCATAATAGTCGAACACTTTTTTCTCCTGCAATTCTTTTAATTGCCAAGATTGAACTGTAAATCCCGCTGGTATTCCAATGATAGCCATTGTACTAGGAACCTCTTCATTTTTTCTATTCGTGATGGTTGCAGTCATACGAACTGTTTCTCCAACATTAGCTGTTTGAGTTGCTAATTTTGTTTTCAGGTCGATGGCACATGCTAGATCATTTACTGGAAGAGTTGTGTTCCAGGTCATAGAAACTGAATATGGAAGAGGGTTTTTTACACCGACATACTTTACTTTTACTTCATGTTTTCCATCTCCTTTGATAAATTCTTCCATTCCATCAACTACAATCGCACCTTTTTCTCCAGCTTTGTAAGATCTGTTTGCAGCTTTTTTACCATCTACATAAATTTCAACGGTGCCACTTTCATTTGTCTTTTTACTTGCTTTTGCATATTCTGTTAATGCTTTCAGCGCAAGAATAGTTCCTTGTGTGCTACTAAATACACCTGAGCCTCCACGTGAACCAACTAGGTATTGGACTGCATTAGAAAGTGCATTTGCATTTTTGCCTTGTGTTTTTAAAATAGCAAGAATGCTAAGGGATGTTGTTTCTATTGTTAATGATTGTCCTTGTGAATAAGTGATTGTATGCGTTAAACCTGTCCAGCTTCCATTTTTATCTTGTTTAGAAAGTAAAGCTGTCATTACTACATCCGCTTTTTGTGGTTCATTTAATTTGAAAGCCGCATTTGCCATCATTGCCAACAAATATGGATCTTTTGTATCCATTGCTTTTTTATACGAACTTTCAAATTCTTTTTTTACATCTGTAAAACCGGCTTCAGCAAGAGCATAAACAGTGTAAGCATTTAAAATGTCATCACTGATTCTTCCAAAATCATGGTATGCATGTCCTTCACGTTGAAAGCCACCTTTGCCATCTTTGTGACTCATCAACCATTCTGCTGTGCGATCAATCATTTTTTGATCAACGTCAGCGCCTGCTTTTTTCATGTCTACAAATTCCATGATCCCGTATGCTGTTAAACCTTCGTGAGCAGGAGACGCGCCAAACCATTCGTATCCTTTCGTTTTTGTTTCGAATGTTGTTAGGCGTTTGTATCCTCTGTTTAATAAATCACTAGCATAGGTTAGTGTTTTTGTATCTTTACTATCTGTTGAATTTAAATAATCCAATACCATAGCATTCGGATATGCAGTGCAAGATGTTTGTTCGAAACAACCATAAGGCTCAGATAAAATTCCTTCTACCCCTTTCATTAAGTCGCTTACTACGTTTGGATAAGCCGTGAAGCTCGCTTTTAAAGAACCTGTCACTACTTTATTCATATCGAAAGAAAAACTTTTTTCAATCTCTTGTCCAGAAAAAGAAGCTGATACAGGAAATCCTTTTGGTGCTATTTTTATTTTTTGAGTGAATGCATCACCTAATCCACATGATTTAAAGGAGATTGTGAAGTCACCATATCCTATTTTGTCAAGTACAGCATAATCTAAATAAATTGTTTTAGCTTTTCGTGGCATGATGGTTTGAACTGATGGTACTTCAATCAATGATTTTAGACCATCTGGTGAAATGATTGTCAATACGCCACCAAGAGGTTTATCGGTGTTGTTTTTTAAGGTTAAAGGAATAGAAACACGGTCTTCAGTTGCTACTTCAACTGGGATTTTTGTCGACATCGCAAAAGGTAATTGTGTAAAGAAGTTCTTTTCTGTTCTACCGATTGAACCATCTGTTGCAATACCTTCCACAGTGGTGCGAAATGATGTTATATCATCAGAAGTATAAAACTCAAGCGTTTTTGTTCCTGTTCTATCAATTTCAATATTGGGATTCCAATAAATTGTATTTCTGAAATCAGTTCGTGTCTCAACTGTTTCTTGTTTATTATATAGCGGTGCTGCAAATTCCCTTGCCCTGTAATATAACATTCCATTTGCTTGTTGAGCAATTTGTTTTGCGTCGGGCTCTTCCATCTTAAATCTGTCAGCTCTAAAATCACCATTTTTAGATGCTATTACGTCTGACTTTTTATTGCTTTTTTCATTTCCAAATTTTGATACATCAGCAAGCACCTTTCTTTTTTCTATATCCGCAGGTTTCCCTTTTTTATTTTCTTTTTTTTCCACGTTATCGAATTTCATTTGGATTTCATTATTTACAACCATTTCTGCACCACCTCTCATTGCTGCCTGAGGGATTGCCATTTCTTCATCCATTGCTTCTCTTGAAGATAGTCTCGGAACATTGTAGTAGCGTTTGTAATAATTTTGATCATATAAATACACGACCAAACCTTGATCATAATTTAGAATATTTTGAGAGGAAGTTGAATACCCGCTTGCTGCATACGATAGAGTGATTGGATTTGATAGATCCAATTTATTAAAGATAAACTTGCCATAGTCATCCGTTTGATATTCCGCCCCATTGTTTATTTTAATTTTTGCACTTGTAATCGGTTTACCAGTTGAAGCATCCATTACTGTTCCCGCAATAATAGCTCGTTCACCCTGGTAGGCAACAGGTGGTAAATTATCATTGATCATTTTCTCCCAGGTAAATCTTCTCCAGCCTGCGGTCATTAATAAATAATCCAATGCTAAATCAGATGATGGTTCTTCCGAATTAAAATAGAAAGCTGGTTCTTCAATTTTTTCTTTAATATCTTGTTGCAATAAAAGTTGGGAAAGAATAGTTCCTGATTTATCATCAGCAAAAGAGATTAGCTGATCGTTTACTACAGATAAAGCCAGATTAGCAGGCATCGGAATGCCTCTGTCATCTTTTACACTTACTGTCATTTTTACTTTTTCTCTTGGCAGATATTTTTCTTTATCAGTTTCTACAGTGATGTTTAATCTTTTCGCTTTATTGACAAAAGCTAAGCGTTCGGAGCGTGGAATTCCTTTAGAATCGAATAGCGTAATTTGAGAAACCCCAATAGGGAAATTAGTAGTAGGAAAAACAATTTTATTTATTCCTTTTTTTGCATTAATAACAGTGGAGTAATACATTTTCCCTCTTACTTGTGCAATTAATGAAAGTTCTTCATTTTCTGTCGTAATTATTTTCGCAGCGATTTCACCTGCTATTGTATTATCGATATTCAAAACATAACCTCTATACAACGCTTTAGGTAGTTTAAATATTTCTGTTACACCTTGAGGTTTTGTAATTTTAACCGAATATTTTTCTGAAGCAGAAGGAGTTATTTGAAATGCACCCATTCCCATATGAAAACTGCTGAAAGAATTTACTAAAGTTCCTTTTTCGTCAACAACAACACCTTCCACATCTGCCGGTTTTCCAAATTCATTTAATGCTCGAAATGCAACAGTGCTTTCCAAGCCATCAACCAAGTCGCCACCTTCGGGGTAAAGATTCAATTTAATTGTATTTAAAACGATTGGAATAGATCGGGAAATACTTTCTGTACTTCCATTATAATCGATCATCACATTGAGAAGACCATCATTGGTTTTCAAATCTTTTGGTAGATCGAATTTTAGATATTTTATTCCTTCCTCATCGGTAATGTCCGATTTTGTTAGTATCTGTTGGCCATTAAGGTTAGCAACAATCTTTATTTTGTAGTTGCTTAAAGGTTTATTTTCGTTCGTATTTAGTTCGAGTTTAGCCACAACTTCATCACCCGCGCCGAATGCTTTTTTCTCGAAATCTAATTTCATTTTTAAATTAGGAAGAACAATTTCTTGTACTTGTATTTCTTTTTCAAAAGCATTATCAATACCTTCATTTTTCATCCAATTGGTGTAGGCACGAACTTTATACATTCCGCCTAGTGCATCTGCATCCAATGCAAAGTCGCCTGCTGCAACCCCATTTTTAGCGATCAGATTGATACTTTTTTCAATTGTGCCTTTTGGATTTAAAAATTCTACATGAACAATATCGCTCTTTTGTGAAGCTTTCATTGTTTGACCTTCTCTTACGAAAGTGGAAAACCAAATATTATCTCCTGGCTCATAAAAAGGCTTATCAAACTGAACATAGATTCTGTCTTCTGGAATTTGTTCGTGATAAGCGGTAAGTTTATTTTTTATGGATCGGATAAGGTCATTATCCATTGCGAGTTGGTAATAATTGCTTGGACTGATCCAAGCTACTAATGCCAATAATACAATGCTGATGCTTGCTATGGGCACGATTTTGTTTGATTTTGTGATTCTCATGGCTATTTTTTTTAGGGTTTCTTCGCCTAGAGGATGCATTGATTTTTAATATTCCATAAAAGGAGGAGTGTTTTAGGATATTATTATTTAGGAGTGTATTTTTATTTCTTGCAATTGGCTTATATCGCTTTTAATTGGAGGATGTGACGCTCCTAAGTTTATACCATTAAGCCTTACTATTTATTCTTCAGAAATAAAAACATATAAATCTTCTACTTTTTTGCGGGCCCAAGGAGTTGCTCGGAGAAATTTTAAGCTTGATTTTATACTAGGGTCATTGCTGAAACATTTAATATTTATGTGATAGGCTAAATTCTCCCAGCCATAGAATGCGACCAAATGGTTCAGAACCATTTCTAAGGTTTTGCCGTGCAGTGGATTATTTTTTTGTGGAACAGCCATTCAAAAAATTAATTTCTTCGGAAGGTTCTTATTTTAGCATCTTTCCCTTTTAACTTCTCTTTTCTGCCAGGACCACCTAAATTCACTTTTTTGTTTTTTTCTTTTTTCTCGTGGAATGCAGGGCCAGGTACATAGGTATCTTTACCTTTTTTCTGCTTTATTCTATCTGCTATTTTTGGCATTTCATCATCGGTAAGCATTTTTGAAATGACTACATCTTTTGGTAATGCTTCGTAAGGGATAGCTTTGTTCATCATTGTTTCAATAGCAACTTGAAATTCTTGTTCGCTTTCATTGATGAATGTGATTGCAACCCCATCTTTATTAGCACGTCCTGTTCGTCCAATGCGATGAATGTAATCTTCAGGAGTATCTGGAGTATCGAAATTGATCACATGGGTGACATCAGAAATATCTAATCCACGCGCAACAATATCTGTTGCTACTAAAATGCGTTTGCTTCCATCATGGAATTGTTTTAACGCATTGATACGAGCAGTTTGTGCTAAGTTAGAGTGGATAACAGATACATCATCAGGGAATCTTAATTTCAAGGAATCAAATAAAGCGTCCGCTAATTTTTTTGTTCCAACGAATACCAATACTTTACTGATGCTTTCATCATTCTTTAATAAATATTCCAACAAATTTACTTTGGTGTTGAAATTCGGAACATGGAAGCATAACTGAATAATTTTTTCCAACGGCGTGCCATGAGGTGTTACCTCGATCTTTTGTGGTTGGTAAAAATATTTTGTTATCACAGCTTCAATCTCCTCATTCATGGTGGCTGAGAACATCAAGTTTTGACGTTTAGATGGTAATGTTTCTAAGAAACTTAGTAATTGTTGTCTGAAACCCAAGCTAAGCATTTGATCCACTTCATCAATCACTAATTGTTTTATGTCTTTTAAGCGCAACAATCCTGTCAATGCGAGATCGACCAATCTGCCTGGTGTTGCCACAATAATATCAACCCCGTTATACACCAATTGTTTTTGTGTTCGGATATTCGTTCCTCCGTATACTGCAAGAAATCGAATGCTAGTATAACTACTTAGTTTTTCAATTTCTTTTACAATTTGTAACACTAGCTCACGCGTTGGAACTATTATGAGCACGCGAGGGTGTTTTTGCTCCGAATATTTTAATTGTCGAAGGATGGGCAATAAATAAGCAAATGTTTTACCAGTGCCGGTTTGAGCAATGCCAATAACATCTTTACCTGACATGATAATAGGAAATGCTTTTTCCTGAATAGGAGTAGGCTGAATATACCCAAGGTCATCCAAAGATGAAATCAAGGCTTTGTTTAAGTTTAATTCTTCGAAAGTCACGGTAGTTGTTTAAAATAGGCTGTAAAGATAGCTAATAATACGCCAACTTTCGTTCTAAAATGTAGGTTGCTTTTTTATCAATAAAATCTGTCCGTTTTGCCCAATTGCTTGTTTTATCACGTTTGTATTGATAGGTAAAAGATTGTAAGCATTTTTATCTCTTTCACCTTTCTTTTTTAATTTAATATTGGGTGAATTCATACCCTACATTATTAGCCACTTTTTTTATCTTTTCTCCTTTTAACGCATCATCATATTTATGACGTATATCACATTTAATTTGAAGAAATGATTTGAACTATTTATTAACTTTGTTCCCTATGAAAAAACTATCTTTTTTTATTCTAATCCTTTTCATTTTTTCCTGTAAAAGCAAAGTAGAAAAGGTCAAGCCAGAAATTTCATCTATTTCGGAATCTATTTGATGAAATTCTCGGTGGTTTGTTTTTTCTTTGTTTCCATGGTTATATAAATTTATTGATTTATTGGAAACACTCTCTTATATTTGATTAAAACTAGTCCACTTTATGCTGAAGATTTACACCTCTACAATGTCTTGTATTACATCCGTTACAAAACCTGGCCTAACAATGAACTTTATTTCATTCTCCTCTTTTACTTTTGCTCTTAATTTCAATTCGAACGATTTCATTGATTCTATATTGTCTTTTTCCAATTCATCATAGGTAACAATTATTACCGGTGTCTCACTTGGAACAATAGGTATATGGAATGCATGAAAAAGGATTGCTTTAGCATTTAATTGTTTTGCTAGCTTTATAGCATAACATGCTGCATTCATTGACGTGTCTGAATAATCAGTAGGAATTAATATTTTTTTCATTTTTTTATTTATTTTGAGATCAGTTGCTTAAAAAAATAATATTAATTGTTTCGTTTTAAGTTTTTCTAATTGTGAGAATTCAAATCAAAATCATTGATTTTACGTTCTCATGTACTCTATTTTTAAGAGGTATATGTTTCATATTATTGAATTCATTTTTCGTATCCTTTGATTTTTTATCTGAAGTAAAATTATACCTATCTTTTTTTCTTTCGTATGATTTAGGTCAATGATAATTTATGATTTAGGTCATTTTTTAATTTTTATTTACAGTCTGTACATCTTTATTTTCAATACAAGAGGTCTAGATTTTTACTGATTTATTGTCTTTGTGATATCTGTGTGACATTGAATTAATAAAACGTACTAATACCTATCAATTCAGGGGTAGTTATTAACAAAATGGTTACTTACAAACAATTCTATGATTTTTATGCTTTGAAACTTGCATTTTAAGTGAAGAGCAGTAAATTTGTTTAATAAATAAATGTTAAACCCTTAAAAAACTTAATCACATGAACAAAGCTGAATTAATTGATGCTATTGCATCTGAGTCTAAATTGACAAAAGCAGATGCTGGTAGAGCATTAGATGCATTCGTTAACGCAACAACAAAAGCACTTAAAAAAGGTGACAGAGTTGCATTAGTAGGTTTCGGATCTTTCTCTGTTGCAAAGAGAGCAGCTAGAACAGGTCGTAACCCACAAACAGGAAAAGCTATTAAAATTGCAGCTAAGAAAGTTGCTAAATTTAAAGCTGGTGCTGAATTGAAAAAAGCAGTAAACAAATAATATTTGTTAGCTAAAAAAAAGCGCTTTTCGCAACTGCGAATGGCGCTTTTTTATTTAGATGAACTCGATGTATTGTTTTCGGATTTTTGCCTCTTAATTTCTTGAATTATTTATTTCTCTTGCCTATTCCTATGGAATCCTGTTCATCCGAAGTTTTGAAGCCTTTTTTTTATGTGAAATTGGCTGAAAATCAGGCATAAAGAAAATAAATTAGATTTTCTTTAAAAAGGCTTTGCAAAATTAAATAATGCATCTATATTTGCACTCCCAAAATCAATTATAGGGACTGCAATAATAGTGTAGATTAGATTCCGTAGCTCAGCTGGTAGAGCATTACACTTTTAATGTAGGGGTCCTGGGTTCGAATCCCAGCGGGATCACGTTAGTGTCCTAAGCCTCTTCGCAACTGCGGAGAGGCTTTTTTGTTTTTATCGGTTAAGCAAATGCTTCAATTATGTTTTCTTCCTTTTTTTGATTGTTTAATGTACTTGCTTGCTTTCGATTGCCTATTTCATAAAAAAGAGCTATCATTGTCTGTAATCTTAATAAACAGACTTTGACCATTCCATTGGAAATAAAACCCGTTTTAGGTCTCTCTAGCCTGTTGTTTGGTACAACCATGGCAGAGACTGAATTGGTATTCGGTAGAGCGGAAGAAACAGAGCTTCTGGATGATATTGAAGATTCTCAATCTACTGTCTGGCATTATTGGGAGAGTGGTTTTTCTCTCTTTTTTGACGAATCCAATAATCAGCTTTTTTGTTGTGTTGAAATTGATAATAAAGACGCAGTTTTGTGGGGTCAAAAGGTTTTTTCAATGTCAGAGAATCAGATCATCGAGTTGTTCAAAAAAAAAGGCGTCACAAACTTTGAAACAGAGGTTCACGAATGGGGCGAAAAGCGATTAAGCTTTGATGAACTTAATATTGATTTTTATTTTGAAAAAAACAGCTTGAGTTCTATCAATTATGGTAAACCGGAAAATGAGTCTACTTTTTTAATACTTCCAAACTAATGGCAAAAATATTTTTGATCGGCTACATGGGTAGCGGAAAATCCTCTTCTGGAAAGGTGCTGGCAGAACAATTAGGTTTTGGTTTCATTGATCTTGATAAGCTCATTGAAAAGGAATATCAAATGACCATTCCTCAGATTTTTTCAACAAAAGGGGAAAAAGAATTTAGAGCAATGGAGCACAATACGCTTAAAAAAGTTATTGAAAAGGATAATATAGTTGTTGCTTGTGGTGGCGGAACTCCTTGTTACTATGGTAACATGGAATTGATGAATAACAATGGTAATACCGTTTATATTAAAATGAGTGCCGAATCGCTCGTGAAACGATTACTTGCTGCTAAAGAAAAACGACCATTGATTGAAAATAAAACAGAACCTGAGTTGAAAGCTTTTGTAAATCGTCAATTAGAAAAGCGGGAAGATACTTACCATCAAGCTCAATATATAGTTAAAGGCAAAGATCTCAACATTCATGAGCTTGCCGATTTTATTAAGAAGGAAGTGGTAGTCGCTTAGTTTCTAACTTAAATAGGCAGCTTCTTTCCCTTTTTTATTCAATTCTATAGAAATGTGCTCTTGTAGTGTAGTAGAAAGTGAAAGCCCTACAACATCAGCTTTTATTGGGTAACGATTATGTCCTCTGTCCACTAAAACTGCTGTGGTCAAGCGTTTTATAGGAGAACTTAAAAAAGGTTTTGCTCCGAAAATTAAGGTCTTTCCTGAATTTAATACATCGTCAACCAAAATGATGACTTTGTTCTTCATTTCTTTATCACTCAAAGAAATTTCTATTTCCGAAGCAACAGGATTTTCTTTGTTGATCTTTATTTCAATCAGTTTTGTTTTTATAGGAGAAATTTTTTGAAGTACATCGGCAATGCGTTTTGCAAGTAAATAGCCATTGTCAGAAATGCCAGCTACAATGATCTCTTTTTCATCATAGTTGTTTTCGTATATCTCATAAGCAATTCGATTGATCTTTTGCTCTATTTGCTTGCTGTTCAGGATTAATGTCTTTGCCATAATTTTATTTTTAGTAGATGTAATCATTTTCAAACTAATAAATTACTCTTCCGCCTTTGTAAAAATATTTTGTATAATAGTCTTCGTTCAGATCACTTAAAATAACACCGGAGTGTACCGATGCATGCGCAAATTTATTATTTCCTAGGTAAATTCCAACATGAGATATTTGGCCTTTTTTTATTTTAAAAAATAAAATATCACCTTCTTGAAGATCACATTTTTCAACAGGTTTCACTGTTTGCCAGATATCGCGTGAACCACCTGTAAGGTTGATGCAGTATGTGTTTTTGTACATTTCGCTCACGAATCCAGAGCAATCGATTCCGCTTTTTGAAGATCCTGAATATTTATAACGTGTTCCTATCCAGTCGTACACCTGATAATATAGGTGCGGACTGCAAGCAGCGTCTGGTGCAAGCTCATTCAATG
>Ga0209596_1000445_pt1 | contig 38179 bp, 30 predicted proteins | sample M_130807_MF_Meta_FD_187314 | JGI IMG/M metagenome (GOLD analysis project Ga0209596, IMG submission 187314) | Freshwater microbial communities from Lake Montjoie, Canada to study carbon cycling - M_130807_MF_MetaG (SPAdes) (version 2) | ecosystem: Environmental > Aquatic > Freshwater > Lake... | reverse complement strand
ATTTTATTCCTGTATATAACTTTGCAGAAAATAGCATAATCGAAGAAAACCGCAAATATACAGAATTGGGGGACGATTGTTATGTTAGGTATTATCCTCAAATCTCTTAATATATGTCTTTAACTCTTTACTATTATTATTTTATTTTTCTACAATTTATTCTAACAAAGTATAAACAATTAACCCCTTATATTGTTTTGCAATGTGGATAAAAATTGATATAATAAGGTGAGTGATTGTTAATTCAATAAAAATACAAACCTGAAGATGTTAAGTATAGAAGAAGTAAACGCAAAGATAAAAGAGGGCATTTGTCGCGAAACTATTGAAATACTAGATGATACAATATTGATGCCTGAATATAAGGAATGTGAATCTGTTAAAAATGAAATAAAGAGGTTAAGTAATATATTGGGAAAATATATAGATGATAATACAAGGCAAAAAATTATAGATGAATATTTACCACAATTAATCCCCGCAGGAACTAAAGGTGTTATAAGGGGAAATAAGTTTAATAGAATAGTAAAAGAACATATTGAATCATTAAATTTAGACAAGGACATATTTGAGGTATGCTTTGAAAAGAATTGCTCAATTCATAGAACTTCAGAAATTCCCGACTGGTATATTATCAACAAGATAAATAACAAGGTTTTAATTGGAATGAATCAACTTGATTTATGGAGTGGGGGAGCTCAAACTAATAGGGGGTCAAAATATATCTTTAATAATGAACATAATAGTTGCAATAGTAAATTATTATGTGTTGTATGTAATGAAATACCGCAATTCAAAAATAATAAAAAGAAAGCATTTAAAATATTTGAAAAAGGGTTTGAAAATAATACCCTGTGTTATTTGAATAATCTTAATAATATTATAAATCAATATTTCTCTATATAGCCTGTAGTATTATAATTACATTAGCAATGGGTTAAATCTATGTATTAGTTCTTGTTTTGATATGGATTTAGGGCCAATTGTATTGTCAAAGTCATATGTAATTGCTGACAAGAAAGTAATATTATCTGCAACGCTTCTATTATTTGTAAATTTTATAAAATAATGAGATTGTATGCTTTTATCACAGCATGTATCTATTGTTCCAGCATTAACACCTACGCGACGGAATGAAATATCAGGATTTTCTGTTTTTTTAACAAAATGGAAATTTAAGGGTTCTATATCTTCAATCGTATCTCTATTATATGCGCGCTTTATCCATATTTGAAATATACACGGGACATTATGAGCAAGGCCATTAACAATAAAGGAATTTTCAGGTAAATCAACCTCAAAAATACAATGAAAGTTTAGTGGAAATTTTTTAATTAGACTGTCTTTTTTGAAACTTTTAGGTAATATGAAAGAAATACTGTCAGCAAACTCACAAGATTTTTTAATAAATTTTATTGCAAGCGATGATTGGCGACCAAATGGAGGATTACCAACAATATGTATTTTATTTTCAGTTCCATACAACCCTATCGCGTGTATGTCAAGTGTTAAAAAGTCCTGCTTAATTATTTCTTCATTCTCTGGTTCTATATCATAAAATATTTGATTATATGTTAATGATTTAATACCAGTGATGAATGCACCATTACCGGCACTCGGTTCTATTATTACATCAAAGTCATTGGGAATAACATATTTTTTAATATTTTCGATACATATATTAACAGCAGCCGAATTTGTATAATATTTATCAATAGTATTTCGTTGCAATCCCTTTATTTGTTTCATATTATTCATATTTAACTATATATTAAACAAAATCATTTTTTTATAATATGAATTCTTTTTACAAAGAATTTACAATGGTGTTGTAAGCAGTCGCCTTATCTTCAAAGTTTTCTTCTTCTAATGCATATTTACTATTATATTTGTTAAAAAACTCTTCTTTTATTGCATCAGTAGAAATGTTCATCTTATTCAACTTTTGAAGGTTAATTGATATATAGCAATTACCTTTCTTCGCTTCAAGATTACGAGTTAATGCATCTTTCACTATATAAATAGTATCTATATACATATCGTAATTAATTTCATACTTTTTAGGGACATAATCAGGGTTCGCGCTTCCAAAATAACGAGGGTCATTATTAGGCTTCCCAATTGCAACAAGAGATAATTTGTAGTAAATCTTTAACTGTTCGTGTTTCATGAGTTCGTCAAAGGAAATAATGACAGACGATATTCCTGCGTTTGAAACCTCGATATATACTTTGTTGTCAAATTTGATGAATATCAAGCACTTGAAATAAGTGGGACTGTCTCTCTTTAATTCTTTGGATATGATAGTGAACGCGGAAAGTTGCATTGTTATTTTATTATATAATAGTTATTATATATTTGAATATAATGAATCAATTTTCTAATAAAATATAAAAAAAATATAAAAATATAAAAATAAATACATAATATTTCGTAATCTACTAGAGCATCTTGGTATGAGGCAATTTTACAATGTCACGAACTTGGCGAATTTCTTTTGCCCGTCGGTGCTGATAATACTATTATATAGTATACGGAATACATCAGTGTTCATACCTTCTTTATTATTGAGAATAAGAAGGTTATTCATATTTTTATCGTCTTCTTGACTGTCTGAGATTTCTTCAACCTCGTCGCCTATTAATTTAATGTTGTATTCGAGCATATAGTTTGTATAATCTTCAAACAACCCTTTCAAAATCCTTACTTGCTCATATCCGTAGCGATTATACAAGGTTCTGTAAAATATATCGATGTCTGCCGCATATGAAACCTTCATATTTCTCAAATCGTTTGGATTTATGGCATAGAAGCAATAATATTTACCTGTGTCCACCTTTTTAGTTTTCGTAGAAAAGTCTTCGATGAAATATGCAGTATCTATAAACCAATCCCTTTCTTCCTTGTAGATTGTCTTGTTGTATTGTCCTGTATAATTGTAATCAGCGCTTTTTTCGACGACTTTGTGTTTGTTTGCTGTAAGAACGAGAGACAGCTCATAATACTTATTCAAATACTTGTGCTTCAGAAGCTCCTCAAATGGAATGATGATTGAACCGACACCTTTAATATCAATATATACAAGATCGCTGAACTTGATGAAAAGGAAGTATTTGAGATATATGATATTGTTGCCGCTTCTTTTAGGATTGATACTGACGTCAAAAACTCCTGAAAACTCCATATCCTTGATGTAATGATAGATATATTGGAGCATTTTATTGATTTCTTTGCGTTGGTCTTCTTTGCTATTGGAAGCTGTCTGGTGTCGTTGACAAAACGGAAGTTTTACTTGGTATATCAGCGAGTTTTGCGATATAACAGGCGTATGGCTTTACTATTTGTTTAATTGCAATTAATCAATTTTTTAAAATATTATTGAAAAATGGAACATATTTATATTTGCATAGGAAATATTATATTATTAATAATTAAAAATTATAAAATAAATTTTTATAAATATATAATAGATTATAATCAATTTAATATAATAAGTATGACAAAAAGTAAATCGCCAAATAATAGATTACCTCCACTAAATAATAGATTACCTTCACCAAATCGTAGGTCACCTTCGCCAAATCGTAGGGCATCTCCACTAAATAATAGATTACCTTCGCCAAATCGTAGGGCATCTCCACTAAATAATAGATTACCTTCACCAAATCGTAGGGCTAAATCCCTCCCCACTGTTATTACATTACCTTTGCCTAAAAATAATTTCCTTTCACTTCCAAATAGATTTGCACAAAGATTAAAAACAAGCCCACGTCTTATTGCAAAGAATCCAAATGCAAAAGCTAATCCCACTGTTCTTACATTGCCTTCGCGGAAAAACAAACGTCATCAAGTTCGTAGTTCCCGTTCAGTATCACCGAGAACCCGTTCAGTATCACCAACATAATACATTTTTATGATACTTACCAAAAAATGATTGCAACGATAATAATATATGTATTATGTCTATAGAAAAATTATTAAATGATAGTAATGAAGCATTCGGTCATGGATTATGTTTAGCTTATTCACTTTTAATTGACTTAAATGAGTAATATATACGAGTATATACTCGTTTAGCTTATTTTGTAATTTTATATTATAAAAGGAATATTGTTTATGACATTTGATGGACGTTCTGTAATAAACATATCTGGTGGAGTATATATTAATAATATTGTCTCAATTATTTTAGCAAAGAAGTCTTTTGCATAAGGTCTATAAAAATTGTTGGACATATATGCTAATGCTCTTATTATAGTATATATTTTTAGAACCTTTTTGTTTGTTTCATCTTTTGGTAAATCATCATAAATTCCCCAACCATGCCCTTTTTTCATAAACGCATTTAGTATTCTTTCATAATCGTAAGATAAATTATAAACATCATTTTCTTTGTTAATATCGGTTGAAATACCAAAATCAAATATAATTATATTATACATGCAAGATTTCAAGTAATAATTAGTGCCATTAAAAACATAATGGTAATACCCTTCTTCTTTATTATGTTGATATAAAAAGTTTCCAAAATGCGTATCATTATGCATATAACCTACACTATTTTGAAATGTTGCAATTGATATGAACACTTGAAATAATAAGTTAAATATCAATTCATCATCTTCTAAAATATCACGCTTTTTACAAAGCATTTTAAGGTCTCCATCTGCAAGTTCATTAACACTAATAAGTCTTCTGTTTTCTGGTATTCTTGGAATATTGCGCCTTTTGCAAAGCATTTCAAGGTCTTCGTCTGTAAGTTCATCAACCTTCATAAATTTTATTTTTTCTGGTATTTCTGGTATTTCTTGGACACAAACTGAACTGCAATATATCATAAGAAAGTGTCTTGAAAGTTTATTTAAAATTATATCATTTGTTATTTTCTTCATAATGGAAACTTCTCTATTATTTCCATTATTAATCTTCATTACCTTTGTTGCAATAGAATATGTGCCTAATAAATTTGGAATATGTGTTAGGTATATTGTGCCATGTATGCTTTCACTTCCTATCTTTTTTTTAAGATTTATAATGTTTCTAATAGTATACCCATTATCCCATCCATTCTCCCCTTTAAAAGTTTTTTCTTCTAAACAATCGTCATCTTTCACTAATGAAAGTCGGGTTGCAAGTAATTTGTAACGATTTATACGATTTTTCAAAGTATTCTTATTAATAATAATTTTGTCTTTCATAAATTGTTGGATTTTACGAACATTTAGATTTTTATGTTGAAACTTATATATATCATTTGAGAATACACGAGACCCCGAATTATAAGATGGTAATTGTGATTTACGTGATGATATGGGCATCCTGCTAGGCAAACTTACCGCTTTTCTTTTTATAGGAGAATTTGTAGATGTTCTTTTTATAGGAGAATTTGTAGATGTTCTTTTTATAGGAGAATTTGATGGTATTTTTCTTTTTATAGGAGAATTTGTAGATGTTCTTTTTATAGGAGAATTTGATGGTATTTTTCTTTTTATAGGAGAATTTACAGATATTCTTTCTGTAGGAGAATTTACAGATATTCTTTCTGTAAGAGAATTTACATATGTTCTTCTTTCTGCAGGAAAATTTGCAGGTGTTCTTCTTTCTGTAGGAGAATTTGCAGGTGTTCTTTTTATAGGAGAATTTGATGTTTTACTTCTTGCAAGTAAACTTGTATATTTTTGAGGTAGTCGCGGATTAGATGATTCACTAAATAATATTTTAGTTTTTTTATCTTTTTTCGACATCATCTTCTATAATATATATATAAAAATTATAGAACTACATAATTATTTTATAGAACTTAATAAGAAAAAATTATTTAAATTAAATATATAATTTATAAAATAAAATTTCATCAACATTTCTAACCTAACCTCTATGCAATATTTAAGCAGATATTATCTGTGCAACCAGTTCTAACCGATTACAGATTTCCGATTTAGTAATATACTTCGCATATTTTATATTCCCTTCTGGACTTACAATATATGAATATATCGCCATTAATATATCGCTATTCATACCCTCTTTATCATTAAGAGCAACAAGATTAATAACATTCTTTTTATCTTCAAATATTGCAGAAAGTTCGTCAAGCTCTTTTTCCATAAAACTTAATAAATAGTCTAAAACTAAATTATAATAGTAAATACTCTTCTTATTAAAAATTTTGGATCTAACTTCGTATCTCGACATATAAATAGTTTTAAAGTTATTTAAATCTTTTTGTGAAGTATATTTCATATTCTCCAAATCATAAGGATTAATCTTGTAATAGCAATTATATTCGTTTTCGACCACATTTTTTGTTTTGGCATCATAGCTTCCGCCAATATACGCAGTATTAATAGACCAGAACCTCTTTTCTTCGTATATATAAGGGTCGCAAAAACTGCTGTTATATTCAAGGTCTTTGATTACCAAATGCTTGTTGTCTGTGAGCATAAGCGACAAATCATAATAATATTTCCAGAACTTGTTTTTTTGAAGTTCTGCAAATGAAATAACGACATCGCCAATGCCCTTAACATCCATATAAATTTTGTCTCCAAATTTAATGAAAATGTGGTAATCGTACATATAACTAAAATGGGTAATTGTCAATTCAAGTGGCGTGCCTAATGTTCGAGTATAACCATATACTTTTAACTTATCAAGAACGCCAGAAAACTCGGCATTAGTAATAGTGTGATAATCGTATAAGCTGTTGGTGGAACTGATAGTGCCGTTCATCTTGTCGACTTTTGTGATTTGATTTGTTATTATTTAGAACATTTAATCAATTTTTAAACAATTCGGGTGTAATAAAAAAATAAATAAATATATAATATTAACACAACATATGCAATATTATAATTAGTATATACCGTCATTTATATCATATTCTCAAAGATTTCCAATATGTGCCGTAAGTTCTTCAACTTCTTTTTTCATTATTAAACTTGCTTTATACTCACTAACAAGGTTGTAGTAATTGAGCCCCATATTTTCAAACGTATTATTATCAAACTCATATTTCATCATATAAATAGTTTCAAAGATATTTAAATCTTCAGGAGAGGTGTATTCCATATTCACCAGATCATATGGGTTAATCTTGTAATAGCAGTTATTATCATAAGGGATTACCTTCAATTGATTGTAGATAATATCATTCTCAATAGAAGCTGTATCAATCGACCAGAACCTCGCTTCGTTATACAACTGATAATCATTGTATTCGCTACTATATTTAATGTCTTGACAAACAGAATGCTTGTCGTTTGTAAGCATTAGCGAAAGGTCATAATAATATTTCAAATACATATTCTGCTGAAGTTCTGCAAATGAAATCACAATCTCACCAACGTCCTTAACTTCTATATAGACCTTGTCGCCAAATTTAATGAAAAGGTGATAATAGCATAGATAAGTAAGATCATTATTAACTATCCTGTCAAATACGCCTGTAAATTCTGCATTTGTAAAGGTGTGATATGCATTCTTACTGCTTGCATTGATAGAACTGTTCATTGTTTTGTTCGTTGGATTGTATGTCTCGTTTACTTGTCGTTTACTTTGCAACTTTCGCAGTTGGCTTTATATATACTCGATTTATGACTGCAAAGGAGCAACAAATCTGTATATCTCTGCTTTTATTATTCAAAGAATTGCAATCAATTTTTAAATAATATAAAATAAATTATAACATATTTATACAAAATATTATGCTGCAATTATTTCTGCAAATGAAATAACGACATCGCCAATGCCCTTAACTTCTATATAGACCTTGTCGCCAAATTTAATGAAAATGTGATAATAGCATAGATAAGTTAAATCATTATTAACGATTCTGTCAAAAGCACCTGTGAATTCTGCATTTACGAAGGTGTGATAAGCTTGCTTACTGCTCGCGTTGATAGAGCTGTTCATAGTATTATTATTAAATATTTACTATATTTATCAATTTTTACAAGAGGAATACGATAAATAATGCCGAATATTTGTTAAGTTACTTCGTTACTTCGTTACTTCGTTACTTCGTTACTTCGTTACTTCGTTACTTCTTCATCAGGTTTAATACTTTGGGAATCAATTGCAATCTTGTTAAAAATATCGCAATATTTTTCAAACAAACCGTTAATGATTTCACCCTTCATCATATATTTTTTATTAAATTTATCCAAATCTTCTTGAGAACTATATTCCATATTCTCCAAGTCATACGGATTAATCTTGTAATAGCCTTTTTTAGTCTCCATATCAAAATTAGCATTTATAAAGGTAGTATTAATATACCAATATCGGTCCTCTTTATAGTATGTCTTGCTAAATTCATATCCGCTACGACAGCTGCTCTCGCTGCTCTTTAAATCTTCAACTAATAGATGTTTGTCTTTTGCAAGCATAAGTGATAGGTCATAATAATGTTTCAAATATTTATTTTTTTGAAGTTCGTCAAATGATATAACAATATTGCCAAAAATATCGCCAAAACCAACATCTATATACACCTTGTCGCCATATTTAATGAATAGATGAAAATTTATAAGAAAATAAATATGATCTATATTCGGTTCTAGGGAGTATGCTCTTCTATCAAAAATACCAGTGAATTCTACGTTTGTAAAGGTATGATTAGCAATTTCAGTATCTGTTGCTATTGAACTATTCATAGTATATATATATGTATTTATCTATTTATATCAAATTTAAATAATAAAAAAAATATATATATACATACATACATACATACATATATATATATACATATATATACTTACCTACGTTTAAACAGCGTTTAAGCAGCCAATAATAGGGCTTTGCTTTCTTCTTTACGAGTAAGATACTCATATTTACCCCCAATACTAATATTATTGTACAACATCGTTAAAATATCGTCATTCATACAATATTTACCATTAATAATTGCAAGTTTGTGTATATGCTTTTTATTCTCATTTAATATATACTCCATTGCGATGTTTTTATAAATCACTGACTTATTTAGAAAATATCCCAAAATAACATCGCTTCGGCATATATATGTTTGCCGAAAGAGTTTCATTTCTTGTTGGGAGGTGTATTCCATTTTATCAAAGTCAAATGGATTGATTTTGTAATAGCAGACATTCCCACCCGGGATTATCTTGTAGTTTTTATCAATATCTAAATCAATATATGCCGTATCCAAAGACCATGTCCTATTTCCTGTATAGTCGTAAATCTCGTCATAATCCTTATTAAACGCATCATTCTTTATCACTTTATGCTTATCTTTAGCAAGGAGAAGCGACAATTCATAGTAAAACCTCCAATATTTATTCTGCTGAAGTTCAGCATATGAAATAACAATCACACCGACCCTCTTAACTTCCATATAGACCTTGTCTCCGCAACGGATAAAGAGATGATAATCACCCATTCTCCCATAGCGATAAACTCTAGATTTAGGCATATTATAACGAAAGGAATACGCTTTGTATTTTTCCTGACAAAACACACCAGTGCATTCGGCATTTGCGATTGCGTGGTATGTGTTGCTCATTGCAGTTCGCTTGTAGTTCGCTTGTAGTTCGCTTGTGGTGGTCTCACAATATATACTCAATTTATCTTCGGCAAATCAAGGTATATTCTCTGCTTCATTATTTAAATAATCAAAATCAATTTTTTAAATATTCAAAAAAAATAGAACATATTGTGTAAATATAAAAAATATATTATACATTTACATATCATATATATTCTACACTGTTTTTACAAGTTTAATATAAATAATTAACAATTATCATCCTTATTATATCGTCATTAATAATATAGTTATTATTAAGTGTTGCAATAATAATATTAATGACATCCTTTTTATAATCAAAGAACACTGAAAGTTCTTCAAGTTCTTTTTCCATCTTGGACACTTGATACTCTATCGCGATATTCCTGTAAATCACTGACCTATTTATAAAATATCCCGATCTAACATCAACTCGACACATATAAATCCGTTTGAACATGTCTATTCCTTGCTGCGAAGAGTATTCCATCTTCTCCACGTCTGCGGGATTGATTTTGTAATAGCATACATTCCCGCTTGGAATTATCTTGTAGGTTTTCTTGCAGTTTTGTTCAATATCTAAATCAATATACGATGTATCTAACGACCACATTCTATTTCCCGTATATTCATATGCCTCGTCATAGAACTTGTTAAATGGCTCATTTTTTATTTCTTTATCAATTGCGAGCATAAGCGACAGGTCATAGTAATATTTCCAATATTTGTTTTTTTGAAGTTCGGCAAATGACATCACAATTTCACCTACTTTCTTAACTTCCATATAGACCTTGTCTCCATGTTTGGCGAAAAGGTGATAGTCACCCATTATCCCAATACGATGCCTCATAGAATCAGGTTCATTATAACGATAGGAATACGCAACATATATTTCCTGACAAAACACACCTGTGCATTCGACATTTGCTACGGTGTTGCTCATCGGGTTCGCTTGTCGGTTCGCTTGTCGGTTCGCTATATATACTCGATTTAACTTCGTTTAACTTCGTTTTCTTTAGCAAATCAGGGTATATCTCTGCTTCTATATTTAAAATTATTAATCAATTTTTAAATATTAAAAAATATATTATAACATATTTATGATAATATAAAAAATAGGACATATAATTTACATATTTATTAATTATAATCCTTAATATATCTTCATTCATAATATATTTATTATTAAATGAGATGAGAATATTGACGACTTCCTTTTTATCCTTAAAGAATGCTCAAAGTTCTCAAAGTTCCTTCTCCATCTTATTTACTTGGTAATCTATTGCAATATTCTTGTATATCACCGATCTATGCGAAAACCACTTCACCCTATCAAGGCCATTCATATAGCCAAGTTCAAAGCGTTCCAGTTCTTGCTGCGTGGAATATTCCATCTTCTCCAAGTCAAATGGATTAACCTTGCAATAGCATACATTCCCGTTAGGGATTATCTTGATGTTTTTCAAGTCGCTTTGGTCAATATAGGCAGTTTCAAACGACCACACCCTATCTCCTGTATATACTCTACCTGCCGTATATCCATATATCTGGTCATAGACCTTGTTGAATGCTTCGTTCTTTATCAGTCTATGCTTGTCATTTGCGAGAAGAAGCGACAATTCATAGTAGTATTTCCAGAACTTGTTTTTTTGTAGTTCAGCAAACGAAATCACAATCTCGCCTGCATTCCTAACTTCCACATAGACCTTGTCTCCGCTACGGAGAAAGATGTGATAGTCGCCACTACACGACATATAGTTGGGCGCATTATGATAGGGTTGCGTTTCACGTATTCGCTGCCAAAACACGCCTGTGCATTCGACATTTTCGATTGCGTGGGAAGAACGGGAAGTATCGCTCATTGTAGGTTCGCTTGTTGTTCTTGATTTAACTTCTTTTAACTTCTTTTAAATTCGGCAAATCGATGTATATCTCTGCTTCATTATTTAAAAATATCAATCAATTTTTTAAATATTATAAAAAAGAATAGAACATATTATGCCAGGTATATTACAGAGCATAATAGTTTATTCAACTACAATATGGTTTTATTTATATATATATATATTAGAATTGTTGCAATGGCATCATATAAAAAATCATTTGATGTGAAAGATGACGAATGTTTATTATGGATAAGAGACCCCAGTTTCTCTCCATTTGAAAAAGAAATAGAATTACGATTCAACAGAGTTCACAAATATAGAAGAGAAATATTAGATGATGAAAACCAAAAAAATCCGAAGGATATTTTAAATAAAATAAAAAGGAGATGTTTCTATAATTCTGCATTAAGGCCTCAAATAGTAGAAAAGATTAAAGAATATCAAACAAACAATACGCTTCGATTATATCCCTATGATGGATATTTTACATATTCAGAAGAACCTTTTACAACAGAGCAATGCAAAAAGTGGGCAAATAATCATTTAGTAAATCCACGAACAGGACACAGCATTCGTATGGATAGTACTACATATATGGAATTATTATATACAACTTTGCAATATAGATTGCCGACACCGCCGATTTTAAATGATATACCTGATGATGAAATGAAGAATGTATTATATAATTATATAAACAAAGTTATTAATAATGTTAAAAAACGCTTGGAGTTTATGGAAAATATGGATGACTATTTTTTAAATCATAATATAGGAACTATTGATTTACCTATTAATATTCGTAAAAAGAATACGTTTAGCGTTTCTTCTTCTTCGATTAAAAGTTTGAATTCCGGAGAAAAAAGGAAAATAATGGATAGGATGTTAGAGAATGAGGAGCAAGAAAAATTGGCAAAGGAATATCAGCATATACAGTATTCGCAGCGACAAATTACCCAGCAAGCCAGAAATACCATAAATAATAGTCTCTTTACAAGTCTTCAAGCATTTCTTACTACTCTATCAAATGAGGTTGAAAAAGGGACATTAATTAGGAATATTGTAAGCTCTTATACATTAGTTGAAAAAGAGGAGATAATCAATGCAATCCAGGAATATTTTGAAGAAAACGAAATAGAACCAGCTAATCAAAAAGATTATTTTAATGGCTTCTTTCCCAGTGCCAATATCGCTAATTTTGCGAATATAATTAAGCAATATATTCGTAATATATACTCGCAACTTCTTAATCCTTCTATAAAATCAACATTCAAAATAGAATATCTTTCCTATTATAATAATATAACATATTTCGAACAAACCAAATTGTCATTAAACATTGCAAAACATTTATTTTCATTTATGAGTGAATATAGACCAAAATTAGATGATAGGTTATATAAGTATATATCAAATATCATATATGATGATCTAATAATACAAAAGAATGAAACCTATCGTAATGAATATTATAAATTGCTAATTGACATTGAAATAAGACAACAAGGAGAACAACTGCGATTACCAGCAGGCATGGGGTTACTTACGGATATAACAATAGACCAACGATTAGTTGTAGACAAAAACCTCAAGAATGATTTTACATATGAAGAATGTAAAACTTGGGTAAAGATGCCTATCTTTAATCCACGAACCTTTAAACCTATTAAAATCGACACGCCTCTCTACAACCGCCTATTATGCATGAGTTTCCAGTATGATACAAATTTAATACCTCGTATGATTACATTTAACGGATACTATGTTCTTTATAAACTTGTTAATGATATAAGAAATGTTTTAAACTATAAAAGGAAACCTCCGCAAACGAGGAAACAATTAGAAGAGTTTATTCGTAAGTCTTTTAAAAAAGATGATAAAACAGAGCAATTACATGTAAAATGGGTTCGTAGTATGAAGCAGCCAAAAAAAGGCACTGAAATAATTAATAAAAAATTGAGAATTGCTTTCCTAAAATTTGCAGAACCTAATGGTAAAATGCCTTTTAATGTTTTTATTACCAAGGTTGATTTAGGCAAATGTGGTATAACAACAGATATTGCAGAAAATAGTTATATTACCGTCGAAGGTCAATATGGACCACCAACCTACTATACAATTGTTATGGAAAGCAATAATAGAAGAAGTGAAATTATAAATAAACCGATTGTCATCGAAAAGAGAACGGATTATACGAAATTTAATATTATCTATACGATTGATGAATGTGCAATATGGTCTCAAGATCCTGATACAGATCCAAGAACAGGAGATATAATATATCAAGATTCTCCAGAATATAACATAATATTTGAGCAAACATTACTATTTAATAAGAATATAGATCCATACAATATTAGTGAGAATGGACTTATTTTTAAAAATAAAATATTGAAGACTATACCCGAATATTATAGTATAGGGGATTGCTTGCGATGGGTTCGGCAACCCAACAAAAATCCAATAACCGGCAAACTTATTATGGAAGACAGTAAAGAATATAATAGAATATTTGAGAAAGCGTTGCTTTTTGATTCGAATATGCAACCGTTGCTTATTACTGCAACTGGAATGAAGTTTAAGAAAGCCTATTTAGTGAAGAAACGTAAGCTTTACGGAAATGAGAAGGTTTCAAAGCGCCCTATCCGCATAGATAGAAATATGGATGGTTCTCATATTGATGTTTGTAATACGATTAATAATATATATTACGGTGATAAAAAATATAAATATTTCAAAGATAGGATGCTTAAGAGTTGCATAAAACCCTATAATGCGTGCATCGTTGAAATTAAAACTACTCTTAAAAAATTATACAAACCATTCGACTATCATATTGACAACAAAGTTTCTTTTAATTTCTATGTAGATTCCGCATTAGCATCTGTCATCATATTTTTTAACAACATAAAAGACCAACTAGAAAACCCTGAATATAATGATATATTTACAAATAATTATACAAAATTTTACGTAACTATATTTAGAATAGAAGAAGTAGAAGAAACAGAAGAAGTAGAAGGAACTTATATCATTACTCAAACAGACGCAAGAGATGCAGGTGGACCTGGTCTGGAATTTTTAACAACTTTCTTTGAAGAACTATTTTGCGATGAAGAACATCCTACACGTCCTTTTATAAAACCGTCTGATAATAAGGAGGGTAGATATTATATAAACCCAAACTTTGCTCCGGACGACAATTTTAGAAAGGTAATCGCTGCTTATAAAACGACTGATTCTACGTTTAATCTTGAATTTAAAACAGACAAAGATTACGAAGATATATATCATATAATTGGGAAAGTTCTATCCATTGCGGTTGTGAATGATGATATTGGCATCCCGAAGCAATTTTCCACATATATTGTTTCAGGGTTAATAAAGCAACCAAAGGATATATCCTTGTATGATCTATTATATTTTTATGCATGCGAGTTTGACAACGCAATTATTTATATCAATATGATTCGTGAATCACAAATAGAATGGGTGAATGATGCGGGGATGGATTTTAACGAATATTATGTGATTGACAAAACTAATTTGAAAGTATCAAAAGATAATTGCTGCAAGTTTCTTTTACAATTGGCAAAACACATAATAACAAAAAATTTTTTACAAAAGGACGATGAAGGTTCGAACAAAAGTATGAAATTGAGATATACCAAATTGTTCTCTGGATTTGATAATAAATTACGAGCAATCCTCGCAAAAGCAAAGATTGGCGTTGCAGAATTGGAACATATGATTACAATAATTAAGTTGGATGAAAAGGTTCTAAAAGAATTTGCAAGTAAAATAATCGTAGAAATACGAGGAAACAATAGTTTACCAGAAATAGAAAAACAAGAAAAGGAAAGTGAGATGAAGCAGATACTATATGAAATTATTACAGAAAAATGGAAAGATAAAACAGATGAAGAACATTATATTTTTATTCGAAAACTACTTCGATTCTGGACTGGGACGACACAATATAATAAAACAATCAACTATACAATATCATATCAAAATGGCAAAGATATGAACGGAAACCCTTTTAATAAAAAAAGATTTCCAGAAGCACATACTTGTTTTAAATTAATTGATATTTTTGGGTTTCCAGATGAAATCGTTTCATATAATAATAAAAAGGACTTCCTATATGATAGATTACACGAGGCTGTCTTTAATACACCAGGAATGGACAACGAATAAAAAGATATATATATTAAATATATACATAGGGTATATTATATAGAACATACATCATCATGTGAATATTTTGCATTAGACCGATAATATCTGCACAAGTCGCTCTAACCGATTGCACGGGGGCGTATTTGTTATAAAAGGTAAATATTTTTTGTCTCCATCTTCCCCTATAAGATTTGCACATATAATCATTTGCAAGTCGCAATTCATATTTGGATTATCGCAACAAAGTATAGCAAGATTAATAATATTCTTTTTATTTTCAATAAATGCCGAAAGCTCATCAAGCTCCTTCTCCATCAAGGTTAAATGGTAATCAATAACAATATTGTTGTAAATAACACAGGTTTTATCAAATACCTTATTTCTGAATTCTGTTCTCGTCATATAAATATATTTAAAATTATTTAAATCTTCTTGCGTTGAATATTCCATAGTCTCCAAATCATAAGGGTTAATCTTGTAATAACATACTGCTTCATCCTCATCGTTGATTATCTTTGTGCGTTTGGTATTAATACTACATTCTACAAAAGCAGTATCAATCGACCAGAACCTCGTTTCGTTGTATAACTGATAATTGTTGTTCTCGCTGCCATATTTAAGGTCTTGGGCAACCGAATGCTTGTCATTCGCCAGCATAAGCGACAATTTATAATAATAATTCCAGAACTTGTTTTTTTGAAGTTCAGCAAATGATATAACAATTTCACCAATATTCTTAATTTCCATATAGACCTTGTCGCCAAATTTAATGTAATAGTGATAATCGTAAATATAACCTCTGTGCCCATTTGCATCTGCATTTGCATTATATACCATCCTATCAAAAACGCCTGTGAATTCAGCGTTTGCGAAGGTATGATAAGCACGCTTGCTGTTTGCATTGATAGTGCTATTCATCTTTCTTTTATTGAATGGGGAGTCTCGTTCGCTTATTGACTTTTGCTGTTGGTTTTGTATACTTTGATCTATGTGCAAAGGAGCAACAAATCTGTATATCTCTGCTTAAATATTTAGAAGGTTGCAATCAATTTTTTAATGATAAAAAATAAATTTGAACAGATTTATCTTGATTGCAAAATATAAAAAATATATAACATATACTAATATATTACATTACTAACCCTCCCATCTCTTTAGGCAACTAATATATGGGACATGAGATTTGATTTGTTATACACTGTTCATATTGTGCCTCTCAAAAAGAGCACCCAGATTAATGGCATCCTTTTTATCCTCAATAATTGCCGAAATATTGTCAATTTCTTCCTCAATCAAGCTTGTGCGATAGTCAACCACGAAGGTGTTGTAATAAACACTTTTTGTATCAAACAAGTTGCTTCTAACCTCGTATCTCGACATATAAATATATATGAAGTTATTCAAATCTTGTTGCGAAGAGTATTCCATATTCTCCAAGTCATACGGATTAATCTTGTAATAGCAGTTATACTCGTTTTCGAGAACTTTCTTGCTTTTCTCTGTAAAGCTTCCATCTATAAATGCGGTTGCAATAGACCAAACCCGTTCTTCTTTGTATATCTTGTGCTTACAGACGGAATAGTGGTCATCGTGTTCAATGTCTTCGACTACCAAATTCTTGTGATTTGTGAGCATAAGCGACAAGTCATAATAATGTTTCCAATATTTGTTTTTTTGAAGTTCGTCAAATGAAATAACAATATCACCGACACCATGAACATCCATATAGACCTTGTCTTCATATTTGATGAAAAGGTGATAATCGCATATATAACTGAAATAGTTCTCTCTCGTTTCAGGGTTCTCGCCAGTAATAATATAGCCCTCAACCTTGTATCTATCAAGAACGCCAGAGAACTCTGCGTTTGTGATGGTATGATACGCGTAATTGCTGTCTACGAAGAAATGACCGTTCATTGTTTGGTTTGTTGAAAGGATGTGTTTTGCGTTCGCTTGCAGTTTGTATATATACTCGATTTATCAGTGGCAAATCAGGGTATATCTCTGCTTTAATATTTAAAGAGTTGCAATCAATTTTTTAATGATAAAAATGAATTTAGAACAGATTTATCTTGATTAAAATAAATATATCACATATACTATACAAATAATATACAAATACTATACAAATACTATACAAATAATATACATGTTTATTATTTCATTAAGTTATTCTATTTTTTATCACCATGTGTTATGCGGTATTCAATCGCAAGTTCATTATAAACAGTTCTCGTTTCATCAAACTTCCTGTTTCTTAACTCGCGTTGTGTCATATATAAACTTTCAAAGTTATACAAATCATCTTGCGATGTGTTCTCCATATTCACCAGATCATATGGGTTAATCTTGTAATAGCAGACATCATCGCTACTGATTATCTTTTTGGTTTTGGTATTGATATTACATTCTATAAAAGCAGTATCAATCGACCATAATCTCTTGTCTTGATAAATCTGCTTGTCGAGGTAATTGTTATTATATTTAGGGAACTCACCTTTGTATTCAATGTCTTGAATTACCAAATTCTTGTCATTTGTCAGCACAAGAGACAAGTCATAATAATATTTCCAATATTTATTCTTTTGGAGTTCTGCAAATGAAATAACAATTTCACCGACCCTCTTAACATCCATATAGACCTTGTCTCCATATTTAATAAAAAGGTGATAATCGCATCCATAACCAATACGCGGGTTTCCGCCATACATATTATCATAAGTATATACTGAACTATCGAAAACACCAGTAAATTCTGCATTTGCAATAGTGTGATAAGCGCGCTTGCTTCCTTCGTTGATAGTGCTGTTCATAGTGATGGGTTGTTTATCTTATGGTTTGCTTCAAACGTTTGTATATCCTTTGCTTTATTAATTAGAAGCGACACAATCAATTTTTACAATAATATAAAATAATTTATAACATATTTTATTTTATAAATATACTTATTGAACAAAGGTAATCGTAGTTCTATCAAATCCAATTATTGTTAAAAAATATATGCCAAAACAGCTTACGACTTTTATACTGTAGAGTAACAGGATTAGATATTTTTTTTTTGTTATTTGTTATTATAGCACTAGGAATAATATATCCACGTCTATCTTCTATGTTGTTCATTTATATATTTATTATATTTTATTTTATTTTATATCATTTGAAGATTTACAATGAGACGAAAATATTATATTAAGAAAAATAACAAATATTAAAGTTGCTTAAAGATTTGCAAATATAATTATTTTATATAGCAAAATGGTAAAATATTGCTGCGAAACATGTAACAAAAACTTTAGATTAAAAGAAACCTATGACAAGCATATGAACAAAGAACATCCATCATCATCTACAAAGGATATTAATGACATAACTACAACAGAAAATACAGTAATAAAGGAATTAAATGAATTAAATGATATAGATTTTTCTAATAAAACGAAGCTTGAATTAATTGCAATTTGCAAGAATCGCGGATTAAAAGGATATAGCTCAAAAAATAAATTAGAATTGATTGGGATGCTTTCGCGCGCAAAAAATAATAATGAAACAGATGATAATATATTAAAAATTGACCAAAATACAACAGAAATAAAGGAAATAAATGTTATGGATTTTTCTAATAAAACACGAAGTGAATTAATTGCAATTTGCAAGAATCGCGGATTAAAAGGATATAGCTCAAAAAATAAATTAGAATTGATTGAATTGCTTTCATCTGTAAAAGTGAAAGCAACTGATAATAAAGTTTCAAACTCTAAAGAAGATGATGGAGATATACAAAAAAACACGTTTTATATAGGAGATAATTTAGAGCTTCTTAAGAAAGTAAAAAATGAAACTATTCATATGATATATTTAGACCCACCCTATAATACTGGGCGCAATTTTCATTACTTCAAAGATAAGTTTGCAGACTTTCCAAAGTTTATGGAAGAAAGAATACAAGAATGTCATCGTGTCCTTAAAAAAGACGGTAATATTATTATTCACGTAGAGCCTCGTATATCGCATCATATTCGCATAATTTGCGACAAGATATTTGGATATACTAATTTTAAAAATGAAATTGTATGGCATAGTGGAGGTAATGCAAAAAACAAATATCAACTTGGTAGAAACCATGATACAATTATAGTATATGGAAAATCATCAAATTCAAAGTTCTATCCTTTGTATAAACCATATACAGATGAATATAAGAAGGGCTTAAAAATATGTCCTTATCACAAAAAACTATATAGCACTTCAGCGGCGCATAATTCGCAACCGGAAGTAAATCCTCGTCCTAATCTATTATATGAATGGAATGGTAATATTCGGCAATGGTATTTCTCAAATGACAAAATCAAACTGCTTCATGATGATAATCGTTTAGAATATAATACAGCAGGTATTCCAAGAATTAAAAGATTTTTAGATGAGATGGAGGGTATTCCTGTTCGTGATACATGGGATGATATTTCATCTATACAGAATGGGGAAAAAACAAAATATGCAACACAAAAACCCATTAAATTACTTGAACGTATATTAGCATTATATAGTTGCGAAGGAGATTTATGCATGGACCCATTTGCAGGGTCCGGAACACTTGGGAGAGCGTGTATACTTATGAAACGAGAATATATTCTCTTTGATATTAACCCGGAAGCGAAGATGGTATATGATAAAGATGCTTAATAACTTCGTCAGTCTTTTCATCAGTATTATATATTTTGCGAATATTCTCATTTATTGATGTGATAAGTTGGTCAGGTTTTTTAGGATTAACTAATGCAGATACAGGCAGGCATCTAATTTTTGAATCTTTGATTCCAAATGTCGGGCCTGGAATGAATATCGCGAGCATATCAAATTCGTCATTTTTATAAGCAACGTGTCCGGTTGCATTATTATCAGCATTTTTTATACTGTTACGCCGTGTTGTTTCAAAATGCCATTTATCCATACGAAACTTTATTTGATTACGTATGATTGGTTTGTCATCATCTGTAATTCCATCATATGGCTCGCCTACCACATTTTTTATAGGTCGCCCTGTTTTTTCAGACAACCATTTATTTACGTGTATCTCTGCGACATATGCAAGAACCTTTCCAATATCCCTATGTTGTTTATGGTCAATAATCGCATTAACTAACCATGTTCTCATTGGTGAATCACCTGCTCCTACCCACTCATCAGCGCTATTTTCTGCATCAATTCTTGAAATTATATTGGGCATCTTTTTGGATACTACTGATTTACCATTAGGTTTAACATTTATATAAGTTTCAATACCTACTGCACATTTAAGTATCTTGCAACAAGAACGCATATTGTGTCCAATTTGCTTACATATAGAGCATTTCATTTTCGGTGGTCGTCGATGTAGTCGAATTCGTAATAGAGTTCTTTGTGTTTGCCAAGTTTTGCAGATTTTGTTTAACATTATTCAATTAAAATGTTTAATCAATTTTTAATTAAAAAAATAAATTATAACAATTTAGGAAGATGAAACAACTGTCTTGACATCGGCACTTGGAATTACATTATTATCTACAGGATTATAATATACCACGCAAACATTTTTATCATCACAATAAATGATTGAAGCACCAAAATAGATATATTTCCCTTTATTTGCATCTACGAGACTTGAATTGAAAAGTTTCATAATTGTTTGGAACATATTTAACTAACCTCCTTAATTACTTACTATACATGCTTTATTTTTATATGATTTATAAATAATACCTTGTTATGAGTTAAAATATATATATATATATTAGAAATATATAGTAATGCCTACTAAAATAAATAAACCTATAAAATTAAAAGATGACCATTGTTTATTATGGGTAAAAGACCCAAGTGTTTCTCCTTTCATTAGCAGAAAGAATATTTTAACTGATGAAAATTTAGAAAATCCTAAATCATTCTTAAATAAAATTAAAAGGAAATGTTTTTTTAATTCAGCATTAAGGCATAAAATAGTAGAAAAAATCGAAGAATATAAGAAGAGCGGAGAGCAGCGATTATATACAATAAATGATAAAATATTATTACATACAATAAATGATGATTTGGAAAATATTGAATATATAGATAAGCCTTTTACAAAACCTGAATGCGATAAATGGGTATCTAATCATTTAATAAATCCGCGAACAAATGAAAGGTTAAAGATAGGTAGTGCGAAATATATAGATTTAGTATATACTGCAATACATTATGATCTTCCTATGCCTATTAATATTGATAGAATTCCTACTGATAAATCTGAGAAGGTTATGCATGAACTTATAAGTAATGTTATTATAAATGCAAAGATGAGATTAGAGTTTATGCAAGAGAATGATGAATATTTTCTAAAGCATAATGTTGAGTCATTTGATAAGAAATTAAAAATTGGTTCTCCAATATTGCCTACGCGCAAAGAAAAAGTTAATAATACATTTGGCGTATCATCTTCGTCTTCGTCTAATAAAGGTTTAAACTCTGCCGAAAGAAGACAATTAAGAGATTTGGAGTTAGAGATTAAGGAAGAAAAAAAATTAGTTGCTGAGTATCAATACAAAAAAATTCTTCTGTCAAAGAAAAATGTTGATAAAACTATTTTTGATACTTTCAGAAAGGTTATTAATGATTTAAAAATTAAAGTTAAGAATGGAGAATTAATAAATAAGATTTTAGAAAATGCATCAGAGGGTGCAAAAGCACGTATAACAGTTCCGGTTGATGTTTTTTTTCGAAAAAAGGGTTATATTGAAAATTTTGCAACATTTCTTGAAGAAATGGAACTTGATACGGCTGATGGTATAATACTTGAATTTCTTACTAATATTTACGCTAAAATAGAAAACCCGTCGTTTACGCTTTCACAAGATATGGAAATATGTACTTTTTCATATTCAATTAAAAAGTACATATTTAAGAGTGCCGAATTAATAAAGAAGATTACAAACGAATTATTTGCTTTTATTAAACAATATTCATTTGTAGGAAATAATAGAAATGGTAGAAATGATAAAATTAAAAAATATTTTAAAAATATTGTAGAAGATATAATATCGAATGATTTTGTGGAAAAATTAAAAAAAGATGCAAGAGCAAAAGCAAACTATTCCAAAGTTACAGAATATATAAATTACTATTATAAATATTTATTATCTGTTGGGGCGACACAAACAGTTGCACGATTACCAGAAGGAATGGGATTATTAATAGGTAAGGAATTAAAGGATGCAATAGCAGATTTAGGCGAACCCTATTTTGAATCTTTAATTAATCGTTCTGTCATTTATGATGAGAAAGTTATTACAGATGATAATGTTCTTAATGGTTTTACATACAAAGAATGCCAAGATTGGGTAATTATGCCTATTATTAATCCGCGAACATTTGAAAATATCTTAATAGATTCGCCTATGTATAATCGCTTACTATGCATAAGTTATCAATATGATACTAATTTAATACCGCGCATGATGACTTCGCGTGGTTATGAAATTTTAAAGGCTATTCCAGTTATAATAGATAAAATATTAAAAAGACAAGGAAAAATCGCACAATCAAGAAGTCAATTAGAGAAATATATTAGAGATAAGGAGGCTCAATACAAAAAGGAAAAAGATAAAAGAGGAATAGTTAGTAGTAATAAGATTGGATTAATATGGAAAAATGCAGGTGCCAAACATCCTAATGGAGGTGTTGAAATTATGAATGAAAAATTAACTACGGCAATTAAGAAATCAATAAATTCTACAAACGGACCTTCTTTTTATGTTTTATTTAGCGAGGATGAATTAGAAAAGTTTGGCATCGCTACAGCAATTGGAAAGAATAGTTATGTTGAAATCGCGACCTATTATATACCGGTTGTTAATAGCACAAGCAACAGCAATGTTGGATTAAAATGGAAAAGAATAAGCACAAGACAACAGAACGAAGGAATTATAAATGATGGTATTGAAATTATTAATAAAAAATTAGCAACCGCGTTATTAAAATTAAAGGACACCGAAGGCGAAACATCTTCATCTATTATATTTAGCGAGGAAGATTTTGCAAACTTTGGCATAACTACAACAATTGAGAAGAATAATTATATTAAAATTGTAAATTATTACGTGCCTGTTGTTGCGAAGAAGGATATTGATATAACAATTAAAAAATCAAGCACCGCAATAGATTCGAATACAAAAGATATTAATGATAATTATAATGTAAATAAATACTATACTATTGTTGAATGTATGCGATGGGCACAACAACCAAATAGAGACCCTGAAACCCGTGATATAATTTTAACAGACAGCAATGAATATAATACGATTTTTGAACAAGCATTATTATATGATCATAATATTCAACCTATAAATATTACCCCCAGAGGAATTAGATTTAGAAATAAAATATTTAAAACAAGAAATAAGTTTCTAACAATTGCTGTGGATTTTAAAAGAGAGACAAGCAAAGGCAAAGATATTTCGACCATTAAGAGCATCGCTTGCAATGCATTTAAGAAAATATATGATGATGACACAAATGAAGAAGGGAAACGATATAAAAAATTCAAACTTAAAATGATTGAAAGATGCGAGCAATATAATAAAGAACCCCCTTTGTGTATGGAAGACCTCCAAAAATCGATTAATGAAAACTTACTTCGAAACAATAAAAAAGACGCAAAACGATATTATTTAAATCATTACCAAGATAGTGCATTGGCATCTTTGTTAATATATTATAATGATAAAAAGACGCAAATATATAATGAGGAATATCGAGATATATTTTTAAATGATTTTAATAAATTTTATGTATATATATATGAAATTAATGATGAATTAAAAATAACCAGAAAAAATGCAATAGACGATGGAGGTCCACGGCGTGAATTTTTTACTAAATTATTTGAAGAACTTTTTTGCGACGAAGAACATCTTACAAGACCTTTTATACGTCCTGATGACAACAAAGCAAACACATATTATATAAATCCAAACTTTAAGCCTGATGAAAAATTCAAAAAGGTAATTGCCGCTTACAAGAATGAAGAAGAAGAGAAAAGAAAGAAAAAGAAAAAATATAAAAATGTATTAATTTCTAATTTTGATACGGAGAATGATTATGAATATATATATTATATTATAGGAAAACTATTATGTATTGTCGTTGTTAATGATGAGATAGGTCTGCCGAAGCAACTCTCAACATATATATTAGCAGGATTAATAAATCAACCAAAAGATATAAGTTACTATGATTTATTATATTTTTACGCAACAGAATTTAATAGCGGATTACCTTATATAAATATGATAAGCAATGAACAAATAAAAACCTTGGATTATTGCGAATTCCCTTTTAATAACATCTATATGATTAGCAAATCAAAAGGGCCTTCAGAAAGTTCAAGTGAATTAAAAATAACTACTGAAAATTGCATTAAATTTCTGCAACAACAATCAAAGCATGTAATAACGAAGAACTTTTTAATCAAAGAGGATGCGAATTCAAATAAAAATATGACAAAGAGATATGCTTCTTTATTTGATGGTTTTAGTGATAAAATTACTGTTAAAATAACCGGTTTTAGTGATGAGAATAATGATAAAATTAGAACCTTCTTATATAAAAAGAGGGTTACGCCTACACAATTAAGTCTTTTAATTACAAATGAGCAATTAACACCGCAAATTTTAGAAGAACTCGCAAACAAAATCAAAGTAGAAATAAAAATAACATATATAGATGAAAATAATATTATTTATAATGAGGATGATATTGATTATATTGATGATTATGAAGGACCTAGAATGCCACTAGATGAACAAAGAATGAGAGAGAATGAGCTGAACGGATATATGGTAAATATTATTACAAAAAAAAGAAATGGGGAAACCGATAAAGAGCACTTTGAGTTTATTAAGAAATTATTACAATTTTGGACTGCTTTAAATTATTATATTAAAACCAAAGACTATATAATTCATTATAAATATGGTGTAGAGGTTGATATAAACAGATTTCCGAGCTCACATACTTGCTATAATGTATTAGATATTTGGGGGTTTCCTACAATGTTATATTCACAAGAAGAGAGGAAGCTGTTTAAATATGATGAATTGATATTTCCTAATAATTTAGATACACCCGAAGAAAAAGAGACCTTTCTATATGATAAATTAAAATTGGCTGTCGAATCACAAGAAATGGATTTGCATTAGGTTTACGCAGGAAAAAATATAGACGGATTACCTGCCAATCCAACCCAACTAATTCGTTGCCCTGTATATATGCTGTTTAAGAAATTATGTAATACTACTCCTTTTAAACTTAATTGATATTTAACTCTTATTTCTAATAAATGTATTGCATTTGAATTAAATGATAATACTGACCAATCTATCTTGTCTTGGTTCGCATCTAATAAATCAATCGCTTCTGGATTGCTGCACAAGGATGACCAATTTATTTTGAAGGGTAAACTATCATACTCCTCTTTAGGTAAACTATTCTCATAATCAATTCTTTCTTTTATTAAATCAATTGCTTTTGGATTTTTTACCAAAAATTGCCAATTTAATTTGTCAATTGGTATACCATATCTTAATATATTTTTAGAAGGAAGTGAACTTTGTAAATCGTCAGGTGAATGTAATACTGGAACACTATTCGCTTTCGCTTTTGACGGATTACTTGCTAATAATCTTGAACCACTTGAAACAGTTTCGCTTTTTGCACCTTTTCTTTTTTTGAAAGGAATAAAAATAGATGAGTTTAATGATAAAGCGTCCCAATCTATCTTGTATTGTAATTCTAAACTTCTATATTCATCTTCACTTAACTTACTCTCATCTTCAATTTTCATTATAATTAAATATATAGCATTCGGATTACTTGATAATTTACGCCAATATATCTTGTTTGTTAATCTTTTATAATCGGCAAATAATAAGCTTTTTTCCTCTAATGCCTTTTTCTTAATTATCGGGATTGCTTTTAGATTTGTATTTTCGCATATACCAAACCAATCTATCTTCTCTGGGTGTGTTCTTAAATATTTAATAGCATCATCACAAGGATTACACGAAAACTTAAACCAATCTATATTATTGTAATTATCGTCTAACAATAAAAATTTAATAGCTTTTGGATCTGGATTACCTGATAAACCTTTCCAATATATTTTGTCATAATTTTCAGGAGAAGTTAATATTTCAATTGCATGAGGATTTTTTGATAATACTTTCCAATTTATTATAGGGCTGTTTGGATTTTCTTTTATGAATTCTTTTAATAATTCAATTGCTTTTGGACTTGGATTTTTTGATAATTGGTGATAATTTATGTGTTTTTTATTTTCGGGTAAGCTTAAAAAATCAATTGCATTAGGATTTGCTGATAATTCATACCAATTTCTGTATTTTTCATTTTCTGGCAAGCTTAAAAAATCAATTGCATTAGGATTTGCAGATAAGAATTCAGTTTCTAATTTTTTTAGAGGAACCCATGATCTCAATTTAAATTTTAGCATTGATTGGTATTTACCTATAATCTCGTTTAGTATTTCATCAGGTATATGTAATAATGATAATGTTCGTGTGTTCATACCATTAAGCAAGTATTGTGGTAAATCTTTTATTGGAGTTTTTTTAGCTCTCTCTCTTTCTCTGATTGTTTGCAGAGTTGAATCTACATACTCTTTAAAATTCTCCATATTTCTACAAAGCTCTGTTAATTTATATACATCTGTTTCTAATGTTCTTGACATCATTCTTTTAACCATCGCATTTCGACATATTAATTCATAATCTTCGATAGAAAGATTAATCATCGGGTTTTCTTCAAGTTCTTTTAGTGGTGATATTGGTGTATTTGCCGTTTGCCTTGTAAGTATTTTTGTAACAGTATTTGTTTTACCTTGTATTGACATAATACTCCTTACTATACAAAAATAAAAAATTAATATGTTATATATGTTATATGTTATATATGTTATATGTTATATATGTTATATGTTATATATGTTATATGTTATATATGTTATATGTTATATATGTTATATGTTATATATGTTATATGTTATATATGTTATATGTTATATATGTTATATGTTATATATGTTATATGTTATATATGTTATATGTTATATATGTTGTAGATTATTTATTTTTTTCTTCATATCGGGCAAATACGTCGTCTGCATTGTCATTCATAGCAAAATCAAAAGGAGGTAAATCAACAAGTTTCCTATTATTTTCTCTATAAGGGAATTTATAATCATGTTCTCCTAATTTGCCTAATTCTTTTCCTATTTTTTGCATATATCTTAATATATCATCATTTCTATCTACATTTTTAAATATAGGTAGTCTAATAATAAATGAATTTTCATTATTTTCTAGATATGAAACTTTATTATCAATATTGTCTGCAAGTATACTATTAATTATTGGTAATCGCATATTACCCAAATTAATAGTAATATAATTATTATATTCGCCTATAATATCATTCCTTTTATATTCTTCTGAACCTTTTTCATATTTTATTCCTTCGCCTAATGATAATTGTAAATAATTATTATACGGATTCATATCAAGCAATTCTTCCAATCTAACTGCATCTATTTCGAATTCATTATATTCGCTTGAATAAAAAAATAAAATTTTATTCAATTCTTCCAATCCTTCATTTCTTATCATTTTTTGCAATTTTTCTACTTCCCTTTCCAATTTTTTATTTCTTGTTTCTATTTCTTTCAATTCTCGCAATCTTTCTACATCCCTTTCCAATCCTTCCGTCATTTTCTTTATTGCATATTCCGATTCTTGATTCAATCCTTGTTTTATATTTTCCAATATTTCAAATCCTCCATTTCTTATTGCTTCCGCTTCCAATTTTATTGCTTCCGCTTTCAATTTTTCTTCTTTAGCTTCCAATTCTTGCAATTCTTTTATAACCAATTTCATTACTTCTATCTTATTTAAAAAATCAAGATACTTGTTTACTTCTTTAATCCTTATTGGTAATCTTTTGTTAATAGCTTCTTTAATATCCACATGCGAATTATATGTAGGTTTATTTGTTAAAAATTTAATTTTATTACATATTTCATCAAGGTCATCGTCTGTTAATTTAGTATTTGTATTCAAATTTATTAACCCTTCTTCTTTAATATTTTTAATGCATTCCAATATATAATTATATATTTCAATTGTATCAAAACAATAATAATGAGTTATTTTTTTTTTAACGTCGTAAGATAAAATAGACACTACATATTTTCTATCTTTGTCACCTAATTCGTCTATAGAGTTTAGTGTAATAGGGTCTTGAGCATCTTTATTACAATATGGATTTAATTTTACAACATCTTGTTTATTACTACTACTTTTATTACTACTACTACTTTTATTACTACTACTTTTATTACTACTACTTTTACTACTACTACTTTTACTACGTTTAATTAATACAGAGGGGTTAATATATTTATTAAAAAATCTTGCATATAATCTCAATATAGTATCATATGCTATTATAAATGAACTTAAAATAGATTGGTTAGAATATAATTTATTTTGATTTATATTGAAAATTACTTGCCCATAAATAAATTTGATTTCTTCTTCATTTTGTGATGATATTTTGCTGTAATAATTAATTATATCATTATGTATCAATCCATTTGCAAAATGCATATGATAAATATAATAGACGTATTTCAAAGTCTTTTGATTATGAAGTGCTATTTTGTAATTCTCAAGAGTAATCATTGATTCTTGCATATATAATATGTATTTAAAATCAATACACATATTCAATACCAATTTACCAATAGATATATCGGTTTTATCAAGGTCCATATTATTTTGTAATAAGTCCTCTATTAAAACATAGTTGTCTTTTGCGAATGATTGCGATTTTGATGATTGATTTACAGCTGTCTTTTTGAAAGGAACCCTACTAAAAGCCTTATTTTTATATTCTTTTAATATTGCCACAAAACCTGTCTTTTTTATTGTAGGATCTTTTGTTTTAATAGCATTATAAATATTTAAATATAATTTTATTTCACTATCTTCACAATAACTACTATCGAACTTATATTTTCTCGTTCTTTTTATAAAATATTTTATAAAAAGATGATCATATGTTATATACTCACTATTGTCAGAAATATTAATTTCATAATGTACAATAGACATATTTGTGTTAATATAATTACAATCATCTTTTGTTAATATATATCCTTTTTGTGGATTTGTAAAAAGACGATGATATGTCATATACTCATTATTGTTAGGGTCAGGAGTTTTAATTTTAGAATGTATAATAGGCAAAATTTTCTTAATATATTTACAATCCCTTGTTGTTAATATATATCCTTCTTGTGGATTTATAAAAAGATGACCATATGTTATATACTCACTATTGCCAGGAATATTAATAATAGAATGTATAATAGGCAAATTATTCTTAATATATTTACAATCCTCTATTGTTAATTCATATCCTTCTTCTGGAAGAGCAATCCTTATATCTTTTATTAAAGCATCCATTATTTTTTTATATAAAAACACATATCTACTTTTTGGATGTATCGACAAAGGGACTACCTTCTTATTATATGGGTCAATTAATGGGTTTTCAATCCACCTATTCGCAATTTCGATATTTAATTGAGGTATATCTGGGTGAATTGCAGTTTGTCTTCTAAACATAGTCGGAAATGGATTATGAAAATAAGGATGTTTAGATGAACGAGGTCCTCTATTACCATTAATTGATTGCGAAGGTATATCGGCAGGATGAACTGTGCTTATTCTTGGCATTTATACTTTTCTATAATATTTTTTATTATAAACTAAAAATAAGCAATCGTAGAAAATCAAATAAAAAATGATATTGTATTTAAACAGATATACTAACAATGCAAACATTTAAAAAGAATTATTTATATGAATTGCCTGATGAAATCCAGAGCCTTATATATAAAAAGGTATTTAATGAAACGCTAAACAGTATCTGTGATATGAGAGATGCTCTTGATAATTATAACAAATTAGTAGAATATATTAAGAACAACAAATATGATGCTTACAAAACACGTGCAATATGGAGTATTATTCTGTGCTATAAAAAAGATATAGGAGATCCTTATTATAAATATTCCTTATATTACGCAGATAATGAGACGGATTTATTGCGACTACATAAAACAGAGATGATTGAATATAATAGCGAGTATTCTACTATAAAATACTTGGATTTTGCAATATATCCTATACAGGATAGTTTGCCAACAGATAATTATAGAGATGTTAAAAAAATATTAGAAGAATATACTGGTATTTTCTTGGATAATTATGGAGATAAATATCATAATATTAAAGGGATTGAATTATGCAATGACAAGATACGAATAGAATACAAAGAAGAATATATATTTAAATGTAATATTGATATATATAATAATATATTAGAAACATATAATTTTGTAGTAAATATATTTAATATACTACATATGTATAATAATTTATATCCTGCGTATAACATGGAATTTATCGACGACCTTGGCAACTTACGCGAATGGTTTGAATACAATTCATTCTTTTGCGGTTTTTCAATCAATAAAACAGGCAATGTAATTATCCCTCGCTTTTACTCTGCAAGGTATGTTTAGGATATTCAATTAAATTAATTCTTCTTATTAAAGCGTAAATATAGATGGGTTCATAGCTAAAGCTTCCCATTGTAGTTTACTATAATTAGTTATTGATTCATACTCTTTCTTTGGTAATTTGCCTTCGTATTCTACTCTATGCTTTAATAATTCACCTGCATTTGGATTGTTAGAGAAAACAGACCATACTATTTTATCCCGGTTTACATTTAATATATGAATTGCTTTTGGATTTCCTGATAGATAATACCAATTTATATTTTGCGGTCTAACTTTTAATTCCTCTTCTAATAATTTAATCGCTTTTGGATTTGTTGCTAATTTACCCCAATCTATTTTATCCCGATTTGCTTCTAATAATTCTATAGCTTCTGGATTAGCTGATAATACCCACCATTTTATTTTTTCAATCTCTTCTAAACTTGCATATTCTTCTTCTGATAATTTACTCTCTTCATCTATTTTCCTCCTTAATAAATCGATTGCCTTTGGATTTAATGATACATTACGCCAATCTATTATATAATCTTTCTTTTTTAATTGTTTGTATGATGGCATATCAAATCTCTTAAAATTACCCTTTTTATCCTTTTCTGTAGTGTATCTTGTTAATTCCTTTTCATCTTCCCATTTTCTCTCTAATAAACTAATAGCTTCTGGATTTTTTGATAAATTTCCCCAGCTTACTTTGTCTTGAGTTTTTAAACGTTTAAATTCTGGTTCCTCCATAGCAAATTCCTCGTCATATTTCGCTATTAGCATTTCAATAGCTTTAGGATTTGTATTAGCAGATAAAAAATCCCAAAATATTTTATTGTAATTTTCTGGCAAATTTAAAAATTCAATTGCTTCTGTAGATGTATTAGCTGACATAATATGCCAACATATATTCGCATCTCTCCTATAGCCACGGGATGCAATATCTAACTGATTTTCTTTAATTATTTGGATTGCCTTTGGGTTTGTATTACCAGAAAAATCTGGCCATTTTATTTTATCCCTATGCGCGTCAAGTATTTCAATTGCATCTGGATTTTCGGATAGAGTATACCAGTCTATATCAGGGTTATTTGGTTTAACCATAAGTTCTGCTTTTACTAATTCAAGTGCTTTTGAATTTTTATTTTTTGATAATTGACTCCAAACTATGTATTTTTTATTCTCTGGCAAACTTAAAAAATCAATTGCATTTGGATTTAATGAAATAAAATGCGATATTTTGCGAAGAGATTGAAGAATCCATTCTCTTAATTTATATTTAAGTAATAATTTATATTTTTTTGCAATTTTTTTCATTGCATCATCTGGTAAATCTAATATTGATAATGCTTTTGATGTCAAACCATTAAGCAGCAAATCGGGAGGTAAATCTTTTATTGGAGATTTTTTCGCGCTATTTCTTTCTCTTTTTGTTCGTAGTGTTGAATCTATATATTCTTTCAATCTTTCCGCATTTTCACAAAGCTCTGTTAATTTACTTACTTCTATTCTTAATGCTCTTGCCATCATTCTTTTAACCATTTCATTTTTACATATTAATTCACAATCTTCGATTGAAAGATTATTCAAACGAAGAGAATCGTTTGATGATTTTGATGATTTCGATGTGTTTGATGATTTTGGTTTATTTGTCATGATTCTATATATTGTATCTGCTTTTTGACTTTTTTCATATTCTTCTTTTTTTGCTTGTTGTAATAATGATAAACGTGGCATTTCTTAATATCTATTATATAAATTATATAAATATAAAAATAAGTTATTGAAGAGAAGTAATTTATGTCCTATTTTCTAATTATAAAAAATAAAATTTGATTATATAATATTTATATTATTAGAATAAGAAACAACCAATAAAACGACACTTACCAACCAAAGCACATCAATCGAACAACAAAGTAGTATTTCAAAGATGTCCGCGAATGCAGCGAATGCTGTTCATTTCAAGAAGATTATCGCAAAGATGCCCAAAACCTTGACAGTGAAGGAGGTTGACGAATTTTGCAAGAATGCAAAGAAGGATATTAAAGCAAAGAATAATAAAGAAAAAAAAGATAAGAAAATCCAAGACGAACTCGTTGGGTATGTGCTTAAGCCTGGTGAGTATTTTATAACAGTAACGAAAAATAGAAAAAGTATTAATGACCCGATAGTAGAACCGGAACCAAAGAATAACCTTGCGGAATTGGAAAAGGAATTTGTAAAAATATCTCTAAATAGACATAGTTTATTATTTGTAGACAAAGCACCTACTAAACAGGTTATGTTGGGAAATGTAAATCGCAAAGAAACTGAACTTTGTGAGATATGCTGTGTCGTAAAGAAATCACAGCAAATGATGCCTTGTTATAATTGCCCATATCCTTGTTGTAGCGAGTGTTTCCTTAAAAGGGCATATATGACATTAAAAAAGGGAAATCTTGATGGACGCTGTTTTGGTTGCAGGGCGGAATTAGTTGTTGCTAAAAAATGAAAGGGCGTTGTTTACAGATTTGAAGATTTACAATGAGACAAAACCTTCTTATAAAAATAATTATTTGTAATTGTAATGATATTTTCAATGTTAATGCAAAGAAGACTTATATGACTCACTATCTTTTTTATTAACAAATCTAAAATGACAGTTATTACTTATATTAATATATTTACCTTTTTCATCCTTCCCACCACCATAATATTCTTGCATATCTTTAGGCAATTCTTTAAATTTACGCATATCTTTAGATTCCGATATAGGAATATTTTTAAAGTCTTCATATATTTTCATATGATCAATAGTTGCTTTATCAGTATCAGACTTGATTCTTGCTCCTTGTTTTGTCATATCTTTTATACTCATAATGCCCCCCGTAAACAAACCTGTATCTTCTAAAACAAGCTCTTCTTGAATTGCGCGTTTGTATAATTTAGAATTATGGGTATTTTGTTGAGTATCATCACTTAATAATATTTTAATAAAATCTATAAAATTACCTCTACCACGCCCACCATCACGTGTGCATTTTAGAAAAAATCTTGCTCTTTTCAACAAAGTTTCTTCAAGATTTTTTATCAAAGTAAATAATTCAATATATTCTTTTGAATTAGGGGATAAAACATTTTCTCTCCCCTGTGCTTGACTTGTTTTTGTATTTCCTTTTAATGTTTTACTAATAAAGAATAAATAATTTTCTGATACAGAAGTGATAATTTCCATTAATTTAGTAATTCTTTTGTAGCACCAATCAAAATGTTTTGCTAAATCTTCATTACTTGCTTCCTTATATTTAATAAACAAATGGTTCCAATCTCTCATATATTGTATATGTTCTCCGACTTCCTCATTCTTTTTAAATAACGGGTTTATGGAGCCATTAAGATATGCACCAGCATCCCTAAATCCCTCTATTTTATCAGCATATATTTTACCATCTCCTTGTTCCTCTTGTAAATTCAGTTTTTTATTATCATGTTTAATGCTGTTAAACATAAATATTGTATCAATTAAGAAATTATTAATATTATATTTATACTGGTCTGTGCGATTATTTTTATAGTCTTTTAACAATATACCAGTAGATATAGGACATTTATTGAATTGCGTGCCAGTAATTTTATTCTTTGCTTTATTTGCACCATGAATAAATATATAGTCTATGCATGGTATATCAAGCGCCTTGTAACAATCCTTAATAAAGTGTTGATGTATACTATATTTAATATCTTCTAAACTTCCTGAAATTAATGGCACCCCTCTATCAACATATAATTCATACTCTTGACCAAGACTAAAATATAAAAATTCTTCCTTTCTTTCTCTATGTGTCATACCCCATTTATCATTAATTATTTTGCTATTTAAATTACTTCGCAATACTTTGTATATTTCTAAATTGTCTTTGTATGGCACCTCTTTAACCGTTTTCCATAAATCACCTAAAATATAAGCACATGTTGGCATTACATTATTATTTACAGTTATTCTGTAAGTTACATATTTATTAATTGCGGTTGCTTTTTTTTGGTCTAATAATTTATCATAGAGAAGATTATTTTGCGATACTGATGGTGTTCTAAACAATCGACAAAGGATGACGCATATTCCTCCAACATTAAACTCCATAATAATTTTAATTCTTGATTGTGGTAAAATAAGTATTTGATTTAATTGGTCTTTTAAATTTATATATGAATGTTTATCATCTACTTCAAATATATAAATAAGACCAACATTATTTTGACCAATTCCTGAATAAATCGACGCAGTATAAACATTTAAACTTGTTGATAAAAACCCTAAAATTTCTATTTCTTTCCCCTTTCCACCTATACTATGCAACCTATTTTTTGTTCCGTGATATAGATATATTTTATTATTTTTATAGTTAGGCCTAATAGTCTCATCTTTGTAAGCACCAACAGTTTTTGTAATTCTTGATGTCATATCTTGAATTCTCTGTGCGTTCACAAGAGATTTTACAGATGCATATTCATCAGTTAATACCTTGTATATTGTTTCATTCAAATATTTACTGTATGGTGATATTCCATAATTTTTATAAGATGTTTCGAGTTCTCCGAGGACACCATATTTTACATCAATACCGAATGGTTGCCATTTAGTTGTCATAGGATAACAATATTTTAGATTTGTATCAGAACCAATATTTTTGTGATTTAAAGGTATCCACGAAAATAATGGAAAAGTACCTGTGTATTCATAATTATAGTAGATTTCTTGCATATGTTGAACCATAAATTTTTGAACATATATTGGGTCTTGTCCATTAAGCGAATATAATATATTTTTACGTATCATATCATCGCCTCCATATTCAGTTTCATTATTGCCGTAAGAAATATCTCTCATATCTTTTATTATCGCTTCATAATGGTCATTTTTAATTGTTGCTTCCTTTGCTATTCCAGTTATAGTAGGAAGTTTTCCCAATCTATCATTAATTATATCTGTAAGATATGAAAAAGGTTTATTAGTTGCTATGGTATTATCCAAACTCCACAAAAAGATAGTTTTAGGCAATAAACCATTTGTTATATTATAGTTTATATTTAATTTGTCAATAACTTCCTTAGCATATTTTAATGTATCAGGAAATTTATAATTATTGAAATCTTTTCTAATATAATAACTGGTATTAAGTTTATTATATAGGATTATATGACTAATATAATTATTACCACCATTACCAGAAGGGTCGTATTTAAATGCTTCAAAAACATGCTGGCGATTTATTAATGTATTAAGATGATAATTTTCTATCGTTTTAGGATCTAAATTGATATTAGTATGAGTTACTTCTTTTGTTAAATCATGCTTCTGATATATTATAATTTTATCATCATAAAAATATTTTTTGAACTCGTCATAAGGAACTAATGATTTGTTTTCATAATATTCGACAAATGTTTCATCATACATAAATAGTTTAAAATCTAATTGAGATGTAGTATTTAAATATAATTCATTATAATAATATGGTAAATGTAGATATTTTGTGTATATTATAATAATAATTGAGTTAATTACATTTGATATATATTTATATTCTTTTAATATACCATCCTTGCAATTATCATTTAATTCATCGCAACATTTATTAAATTCGTCAACAAGTCCTTCAATATATTTATCAATAATTTGTATGTATTTTCTCATAACTTCCTTCCATTTTTCAAGTGCAAGACGTTTTTCTTCCTCCTTTTTTTCAAATGCAAGACGTTTCGCATCTTTTACTGCTTGTGCATCTTTTTTTCCCTTATCAATATTTGTAAGTTTTTCATTTAAAAGATCTAATGATTTAATATTAACTATTTTTTTAATTGATTTTTGTAGTTCTTTATTATGGTTAAAGGTAAAATAACATTTAGACATAAAACTTTTAAATATTGGACTTTTTAATGCAATCTCTCTGTTTGTTATTGGATTAATAAACGTTAATAATTTAATTTCTTCTGCTGTCTTCCCACGTTTTTTCTTTCTTATTTCTTTTACTAATTCAATACAATCATTCTCTGTAAGTTTATCGGCATTTGTACTCAAAGACCCTGTGTTTTTCACTATAGAATTTATGCTTTTTGGTGAAAAATCAAGTTTTGCACTTGACTTACTTGACTTTGGTTTATTTGTTGCGGCACCAGGTGGTGATTGAGGTGATTGAACGCGATGAACTGGAACAGGAACATTTGTCGTGACTTTGGGAGGTGATTTCCTTCGCGGAGAAGGTGCTCCAGCTGGAGAATTACTTCCATGAGAAGATGCGCCTGGCGTTGCACCTGGAGTTGCGCCTTGAAGAGGAGTTGCGCCTGGGGATGATTTACGTGTTGGCGATGGCCTATTCCTAACATCATATAAATACGCTTCATGTATAAATTTTACAACATGCTCTTTATATTTTAGATTGTTTCCTTTTATAATTACATATTGTTCACTCCATTCACCATAATAACATTTAGATAAAAAACTGAGAGTAATAGGACTATCTCTTTGAACATCTTTTTTTGTTAGTGGATTAATCCATTCTGTAATATTATGTGTATATAAATGATGTAATAAATATTTACAATGAGCTTCTGTAATTTCATCATATCTACTATATAGTGTTTTTAAACTAGGATGCACTTTTATTGGTTTTAATTTTTGCACGGACATGATATATATACTACTTTTATAATAATATATTTAAAAATAAGGTTATTAATACTATAAGATTGCTGTCGATTAAGCTTATTTATCATGTTATTGGGATTTACATTAATGACTTCATTATGGGGTTAAAGGTGTTAAAGGGGTTAAAGGTGTTAAAGGTGTTGATGGAGAACCCATATCATTGCTTGCATTCCTGGAAAGTGAGGGAACTGGGAGAGGTGAGGCATTTGGGGAACGAGGGGTTAAAGGCGTAG
>Ga0209596_1000443_pt1 | contig 38244 bp, 33 predicted proteins | sample M_130807_MF_Meta_FD_187314 | JGI IMG/M metagenome (GOLD analysis project Ga0209596, IMG submission 187314) | Freshwater microbial communities from Lake Montjoie, Canada to study carbon cycling - M_130807_MF_MetaG (SPAdes) (version 2) | ecosystem: Environmental > Aquatic > Freshwater > Lake... | reverse complement strand
AATTACTTGTTTAACAAAAAATACACCTAGCTCAAATAATGGGTATCCGGTTTTAACTACTGTAGAGGCGAGTACTTTTTTAAGTAATCCCGATTTAGCAGAAGAAGTTTTTGGTCCTTATTCCATACTAGTACAATGTAATTCCATCAATGAATTAAAAGAAGTTTGGAAAAGTATTCAAGGACAAATTTCTACCACATTAATGGGAACCGATATAGATTTTGCAAACTATCCTGAGCTATTAAATATGTCTTTAACTATTGCAGGGCGTGTATTATTAAACGGAGTGCCTACGGGTGTGGAAGTATGCGATAGCATGGTACACGGGGGGCCTTATCCGGCTAGTACCGATAGCAGATTTACAGCAGTAGGCGTAAATGCAGCTAAAAGATGGCTCAGACCCATTTCATTTCAAAACTGGTCGAATCATTTACTGCCATTAGCACTTCAAAATACTAACTCATTAGGTATTTGGAGAAATATCAATGGAGTGTTCACTAAGGATGAGGTTATCTAAAGAAATAAAATAATCTATTATATAAAGACTAGTAGAATTTTTCTAAGCTTGTCTTATATATTTTATAAGTTAGTTTATAACTTAGTCCTGAATAAATAATTTAGCGTTTATACTTGCCTGCTTCATCTTCCCAGTTTTTTCAATAGTAGAAAAATAATAAACGGCGGCTGCGCTTGCTATAAAATAAACAATAGCAGCAGGTGCAATAGCAGTAGACAATTGATTGGATCCAAACCAATCGCCGCTACTTACTATCCAATAAATACAAAGTATATTTTTTACCCCTTCCAATATCCAAGCATTTTTATTTCTATCCATCAATTCAGTAAGTGCATACACTTGTACAAATATAAAGGCGCCGTAAATAAAAATATTAGTATTGCCAATGCTAGCAATATTTCCAAATAAATAACTTACTAATAAAAGCATACAAAATAGTTGTATCCATAAATACAATCTCATAGCAGGGGAGGCAGGCGTATTATACTTTTCAAAATGAAATACATCCTTTATTTTATCTACTGGGTAATTTTCAATCACATCTGCAGGGCGCCAGCCTAGAGGCTGAAACCAGATGGTGAATTTATCTTTCAAGTTCTTTGTACGCCATGCATCTTTGATAAGTAGCCACATATGCATGAAATTAATTTTAATAGGGTTCCAGGTTTGAACAGGTAGGGTAATACCATAGACTGCAGGTATACTGTCTTGCTCTTGCACATAAGTGCCAAATAATTTATCCCAAATAATAAATATCTGACCATAGTTTTTATCTAAGTATTCTGGGTTAATTGCATGATGTACTCTATGATGCGAAGGCGTTACAATAATATGCTCCAACCAGCCCATCGTTTTAATATGTCTTGTATGGTACCAGAATTGTGCAAACAAATGTAATGGAGCCACCACGGCTATTACATTGGCAGGTACACCAAATAAGGCAGCAGGAATTAATAAGAAGGTATAAATTCTGAATATGACTGATATACTTTGTCTTAATGCACAGGCTAAATTGTATTCTTCACTGCTATGATGCACAATATGATTATTCCAGAAAAAATTATAGCTATGTGCTAAACGGTGCACCCAATATCCTGCAAAATCTAAAGAGATAAAAGCAATCACATATAACCAAATACTATTTTGTACATGCATAACGGCCAAATGATCTACAAACCAGCCATAACTTAAAATGACAATACTTAAACCCAATACATCCTTAGTAGAATTAGTTACCCCAGAACTTAAACTTGAAATCATATCCAAGGTATTCACTGTTTCAAAACCTTTTTTCCATCCGTACCACTTTTCGAATAATACCAACAACAAAAAGGCAGGCATGGCTACTAATAAAATTTTACCGTAAGTTTCCATATTCAATAAATTTGGTCTAACAATTAAGTTTTGCGTTACAAATGTATTAATTTTATCTCATGGCCGCAACAAAACCCATAAGTGTAGAAAATTTTGGAACCTACGAATTAGGGGGTTCTATTTTTCAATGTATTGATGCGCATACCTGTGGCAATCCGGTAAGGGTAGTGGTGAATGGCGGCCCTGCATTAGAGGGCAATACCATGAGCGAAAAACGTCAACATTTTTTAAAAGAATTTGATTGGATTAGAAAGGGACTTATGTTTGAACCTCGTGGTCATGATATGATGAGTGGAAGTATTTTATACCCACCTCATGATCCTGAAAATGACATGGCTGTTTTATTTATTGAGACTAGTGGTTGCTTGCCTATGTGTGGTCATGGAACAATAGGAACTATAACTGTGGCTATAGAAGCGGGTTTAATTAAACCAAAAATTCCTGGCAAAATTCGCATGGAAGCGCCTGCCGGGCTGGTGCAAATAGAATATACCATGAAGGGTAAAAAAGTAAGTTCTGTGAAACTTACCAATGTAGCTTCTTTTATGGCAGCCGAAAATATTCAAGTGGAATGCCCCGATTTAGGCATGCTAACTATAGACGTATGTTATGGTGGAAATTATTATGCCATTGTTGAAGTACAAGAAAATTTTAAAGGCATTGAAAACTATACGGCCGGGCAATTAATTGCATGGAGTAGTGTATTAAGAACGCGCATTAATGAATCCAATAAATTTGTACATCCCTTAGACCCCACCATTAATGGTTGCTCACATATATTATGGACAGGCAAGGTATTAGATGCTAAGAATACTGCGCGTAATGCTGTTTTTTATGGAGACAAAGCCATTGATAGGTCGCCTTGTGGTACGGGTACTTCAGCAAGACTTGCGCATTGGCATGCAAAGGGCAAACTAAAACAAGGGGTTCCTTTTTTACATGAAAGTATTATAGGCTCTGTATTTACAGGCAAAGTAGAGTCTACCACCACTATTGGTGATAAAGAAGCTATTATTCCCTCAATTGAAGGCTGGGCCAAGATATACGGATTTAACACTATATCCATTGACAGCGCCGACGACCCTTATGCAGCTGGTTTTCAAGTGCTTTAATCTGAGTAATTCTATAAATTCCATCCCTTTTTACTGTGTTATGAACGCAATTTTCACGAAATTCGTGATTCAATTTATTCTATGGAAGTAGTTGTTATTGGAGGGGGTATTGTGGGATTGAGTAGTGCTTACTTTTTACAAGAGGCAGGGCATCAAGTAACTATTATTGATCAAACAGATATGACGCAGAACTGTTCATATGGTAATGCAGGTTATGTTTGTCCAAGTCACTTTACACCATTAGCTACTCCAGGAATTGTACAACAAGGATTTAAATGGATGTTAAATGCAGAAAGTCCTTTTTATGTAAAGCCAAGACTAAGTTTAAGTTTACTAAAATGGGGATTGCAGTTTATGAAAGAAGCCACTCCGGAAAAAGTAGAACGCGCTGCTATTCCATTAAGAGATTTTGCATTTTTAAGTAAACATTATTACAAAGAGTGGGAGGCCTTACCTCAGTTTAAATTTGCTTATGAACATAAAGGCTTGCTTGAAATATTTCAAACAGAAAAAGCAGCAGAGCATTCTCGTCATTTAGTGCATAGAGCACATGAATTAGGACTCACCGATACAAGGCTTTTAAATCAACAGGAATTATTTGCCATGGAGCCCAATCATAAATTAAATGCAATGGGCGCTATTTATTTTGCTTGTGATGGGCATTTATATCCTGCTAAATTAATGCATCAATTAATAGATGATTTAAAGACTAAGGGTGTTCAATTTAAAATGAATGAAACCGTAGTGAATTTTGAAAAGGGCGCCGGCAAAATAAATGCAGTGATTACTAATACGAATAAATATAAGACCGATGCAGTTGTTTTGGCAACGGGTTCTTGGAGTAGAGAATTAGCGGAGCAATTAAATATTAATTTACCCTTAATGCCAGGCCGCGGTTATTCTATTACTTTGGAAGACACACCTTATAGAACTAATTATCCTGCGGTATTTATTGAAGGCCGTGTGGCTATCACCCCCATGGATACTAATAAAATGCGCTTTGGAGGCACCATGGAAATTACCACCACAGATGCGGCACCCAGAATTAATAGAGTAGTAGGTATTTTAAAAGCCGTTAAAAGGTATTTTCCTGAATTCGATATACCCGTTCCAACGATGGATAAGGTTTGGTATGGTTACCGCCCTTGTTCTGCCGATGGATTACCTTATCTTGGTAGAACTAAAAAATGGAATAATCTAGTAATGGCTACTGGGCATTCTATGGTGGGATTAAGCCTAGGTGCTGGTACTGGTAAATTAGTTTCAGAAATTATAGATGAAAAACCAACTAGCATTGATATTAGTTTTTACAATCCAGAAAGATTTGATCATTAATGAAATTTAACGCTACTCAAATACCTTATCGTTCCACTGGTTTATTCAGTGCCTTAATCAATGATTATATTGAAACGAAGGGCACGGCGCAAAGTTTTGTAAACTATACCCAAAACATAGAAGGCTATAAGAAAGCCATTGAACAAAGAGCTTCTTTTCCTACGAATAGAAAAGTATTGGTGGAGGTTTTGCAAAATCAGTATACTCAATTAGAAAAAGAGGGGAGTGGTTCTAATGTTCAAAATAATAACAATAGTAACAATAGTAGTAATAATAATAATAGGCTACTTAATTCACTAGATAATAAAGAGGCCTTTACATTTGTTAACGATAATGTGAATTTATTATTAAAAGAAAATACATTCACGGTTACCACTGCGCATCAGCCTAATATTTTTACCGGTCCACTTTATTTTATATATAAAATAGTACATGCTATTCAATTAGCAGCTGAACTTAAAAAGCAATTCCCTCAACATAATTTTGTACCTGTTTATTATATGGGATCAGAGGACGCCGATTTAGAAGAAGTAGGTTCTTATACTTTAGCAGGCGAAGCCTACCAGTGGAATACGAAGCAGAAAGGCGCTATAGGAAGAATGAAGGTAGATGATGAATTAATTAAATTATTACAAAACTTAGAAGGCTATTGGTTGGTGCAACCTGCTGGTAAGGGGGCTTTGGAAGTTTTAAAAGAAGCTTATACAAAGGGAAAAACAATTTCAGAAGCTACCTTGCATTTGGTTCATGCCTTTTTTGGAAAGTATGGCCTTGTAGTTATTCAACCAGATGACGCAGCACTTAAATCGCTTTTCATTGATGTAATGGAAAAGGAATTAAGAACTGGGTTTTCTCAAAAATCTATTCAGTCAACCAAAGAAAAGTTAGCAAGTGCTTATCATGTGCAGTCCGATGGCCGTGATGTAAATTTATTTTATTTAAAAGACAATACCCGCGCTAGAATTGAAAAGAAAGAGGGTGCTTATGTTGTAGTAGATACCGATATTCATTTTACAGAGGAAGAGATTATTAAAGAATTACATGCACACCCAGGTAGGTTTAGCCCCAATGTAATACTAAGAGGAGTATACCAAGAAACAATACTTCCTGGTGTAGCCTTTATTGGCGGCGGCGGTGAGCTAGCTTATTGGATGGAGCTTAAAAATGTATTTGATGAAGTAAAAGTGCATTATCCTATTTTGCAATTGCGTAATTCATTTATGTTTATGAATGAAAAACAAACCACTCAATGGAATAGTTTGGGCTTCGCATTGAAAGATATATTTACACCCCTTTTGGAATTAGAATTGGACTATGTTAAAAATCAAACGCAGGAAAATTTAGCACTAACCAATCATATCGCATCGCTCAACAATTTGTATGCGTCTATTCAGCAAGATGTTATAAAAATTGATACTTCCTTAGGGGACCATGCTAAGAATTTATCGATACAGGCGCAAAAGAAATTAGCCTTATTGGAAAAGAAAATGATTCGTGCAGAAAAAAGAAAACAAAAAACTTCTATTGACCGTATTCAAGCCATTAAGGGTTCTTTATTCCCTAAAAATAGTTTACAAGAGAGAGTAGAAAACTTTTCAGAGTGGGTAGGAGCCTACGGATGGGATTGGGTGGAAGCAGTTTTGCAAAATTCAACCACATTGAACCCAAGCTTTACAATTATTGCTATTACTAAAGAGTAGAAAAAATAAGTGCTAAAGTTTTAAATAGACTTAATCTTAAGATACTATTTTTGATCGAATTCGTTATTCCAAGTTCCTTTCAAATTCTCCACCTTGGTCATTACTTCCGATTCCATATTTAATTTGTAGTCATCCATCGCTTGACCAATTTGAGCATTGGTAGATCCAATAATTTGAGCGGCTAATAAACCTGCATTTTTAGCACCATTTAAAGCAACAGTAGCTACCGGTACTCCTCCTGGCATTTGTAAAATAGATAATATACTGTCCCAGCCCTCTGCTGAATTAGTTGATTTAATAGGCACTCCAATAACAGGTAAGCTAGTTAATGCGGCTACCATACCTGGTAAATGAGCTGCACCACCTGCACCTGCTATAATTACTTGTAAGCCTCTACTGCGCGCTGTTTTTGCATATTCTACCATACGATCGGGTGTACGATGTGCAGAAACGACGGTTAATTCAAAAGCAATATTAAAAGTTTTTAAAGTATCTGCAGCTGCCTGCATGATAGGTAAATCGCTATCGCTTCCCATGATGATACCAACTTGTGCAGGTGTAGACATAATTTTTATTTGATGCAAGTTAGTTAATTTTTTATAAAATATCCAGCCACGGCTCCCATGATAGGGCTGGCCTTCGTCTCCATTATTTTTACTTTAAAGCATTTAGCAGTGGTAGTAGGGAATTGAATAATTTTTTTTCTTCCAATGGTAGTGCTTCCTGCAATTTTTTTCATATCGGCCTCTTTGTCTCCAGCATATATTTCAAAGCGTATGACTCTTTGTCCAAATTTAATTTGCTCTTGCAGTTGAATGCTATTAATACTAACTGCTGCAGTTAAGCAAATATCAATTTCATTTTTACTATTCTTAGTAATAGCGTTTTTAAATAAATTTGTTTTAAAGGCGGCCTCTCTTAGTTTTCTAAAATCCATTAAAGCGGCTGAGTCTTGTGGAGCTATCAAACCTTTTCTATTAGGAGGTACATTTAAAATCATATTACCACCATGGCCTACTGAATTTAAAAATAAATTAAATAAAGTCTTACCCGATTTTACTGTAGCATCTTCTTCTTCATGATAAAACCATCCTTTACGAATAGAAACATCGGCTTCAGCACCTATCCAATTTTTTCCATTAAAGTTTCCTCTATTTAAAGTGTCATTAGGAGGGGAGCCTTCGCCTCTTTTAAATCCGGCAGTATCTAATAAGTTCCAGTTGGTTTCATTAATGAGTCCATTCTCATTACCAACCCAACGAATATGAGGTCCAATATCACTAAATATTACAATATTGGGTTGATAAGACATAGCAGAATCCTTGAACCTTGTAAAATCATAAACTTGCTTTTTACCATTAGGGCCTTCTCCATTCGCGCCATCCCACCAGAGTTCAGTAAACTTGCCATAACCTGTTAAAAGTTCCTTCATGGTTTGAATATAAATATCGTTGTATGCTGCAGTGCCATATTGTGGGTGGTTTCTATCCCAAGGAGAAATATACACGCCCATTTCAATGCCTGCTTTCTTACAAGCATCTGATAACATTTTAATGACATCACCTTTTCCATCCATCCACTTACTTTCTCTTACTGTATGCTTGCTAAAATTACTTGGCCATAAACTAAATCCATCGTGGTGTTTAGCGGTAATAATAATGCCTTTAGCACCAGCTGCTTTTGCAATACCTGCCCACTGGTTACAATCTATTGCGGTTGGATTAAATACATTGGGGTCTTCACTTCCTTTGCCCCATTCTAAATTGGTAAAAGTATTGGGACCAAAATGCATAAATAAATAAAATTCTTTTTCATGCCAAGCGAGTTGTTGCTTGGTAGGAGTGGGTCCAAATTTTTCTTGGGCTACTAATATATTATTAGCAACTAAGAATAGGACAGTGGTGAAAAATAGGTAGATATATTTTTTCATAAAACTCTATTTGATATTTATATAAGAATCTATTTAGTAAGAATATTGATTATTTTTTTATAAAAGGAATTTATATAATTACTAGGAATTACAATGAATGATTTTCAAGCGCTCTTTTATACAATTGAATCGTGTTTTCTAAACCTAAATAGATGGCATCGCTAATTAAAGCATGGCCAATACTTACTTCATCAATACTTGGAATAAATTGTATTAAGTAAGGTAAGTTGAATCTGTCTAAATCGTGGCCTGCATTAATACCAAGTCCTAATTTTTTTGCAAGCGCTGCTGCACTCATATAGGGGGCAATGGCTTTTTCTTTATTTCCGGCAGCAAATTGCTTTGCATACATTTCAGTGTATAATTCTATGTGGTCGGTTCCAGTAGTAGCAGCAGCTTCAATCATTTTTTCAGAGGGGTCTACAAAAATAGATACGCGTATACCTGCATTTTTAAATACCCCAATGATTTCTTTTAAATAATTTTGTTCTGTAATAGTGTCCCAACCATGGTCGCTAGTTAATTGACCCAATGTATCGGGTACCAAGGTAACTTGCTGCGGTTTGTTGGCTAAAACCAATTCTACAAACTTGGTTTCTTTAGGATTGCCTTCAATGTTAAACTCTGTGGTCAAAATTTTGCTTAAATCATAAACATCTTGGTAGCGAATATGCCTTTCATCGGGTCTCGGGTGCACGGTAATGCCCTCAGCCCCAAAACGCTCGCAATCCCTTGCTACCTTTACTAAATTAGGATTATCCCCGCCACGGCTATTTCTTAAAGTGGCTATCTTATTTATGTTCACACTTAAACGAGTCATAGGCGAATTTAAGTTATTTTTGCATCTCAAATATAAGAAATGGCTTATTCTAGTTTAGAGGCTTGTTTATTGGACTTGGAGCGGACGGGTCAGTTATTGCGTATCAAAGAAGAGGTAGACCCTTATTTAGAAATGGCTGCCATTCATTTGCGCATTTTTGAACAAAAAGGCCCTGCTATTTTATTTGAAAAAGTGAAGGGTTCTAAGTTTAGGGCAGCTTCCAATATTTTTGGTACACTTGAAAGAAGTGAATTTATTTTTAGAGATACACTTCCTTCCGTAAAGCAATTGATTGATATAAAAATTAATCCATTGGCTGCTATTCAGAATCCTTTAAAATCTTTAGCTGCATTGCCGGCTGCTATTAATGCACTTCCTAATAAAAATCCAATTTCAAAACCAGTTTTGTTTGAAGAAATAAATATTAGCGATTTACCACTCATACATCATTGGCCCATGGATGGGGGTGCCTTTGTAACACTTCCACAAGTATATACAGAAGATGCCGACAAGCCAGGCATTGGAACTGCTAATTTAGGAATGTACCGTATACAATTAAATGGAAACGATTATATTTTAAATAAAGAAATTGGTTTGCATTATCAATTACATAGAGGCATTGGTGTGCATCAAACCAAGGCCAATAATAAAGGTCTTCCATTAAAAGTAAGTTGTTTTGTGGGTGGTCCGCCTGCTCATAGTGTGGCTGCAGTCATGCCGCTTCCTGAAGGCATGAGTGAAATGAATTTTGCAGGAGTGCTTGCAGGAAGAAGATTTGGCTATACCTATATAGATGGTTTTTGCGTAAGTACCGACGCCGATTTTGTAATTACCGGAGAAGTATTTCCTGGAGAGAATAAACCAGAAGGTCCTTTTGGAGATCATTTAGGGTATTATAGTTTACAACATCCTTTCCCTGTAATGAAAGTGCATAAAGTATATGCCAGAAAAAATGCCATCTGGGCATTCACGGTGGTAGGAAGACCTCCTCAAGAAGATACAAGTTTTGGTCAACTCATTCATCATATTACGGGCTCGGCTGTGTCTAATGAAATACCAGGATTAAAAGAAGTGCATGCAGTAGATGCAGCAGGAGTGCATCCCTTATTACTTGCTATAGGTAGTGAAAGGTATACGCCGTTTTTAGAAAATAAAAAACCTGCAGAAATTTTAACTATTGCCAATCATATTTTAGGAACTGGGCAATTAAGTTTAGCCAAATTTGTTTGGATAACTGCAGAAGCGAAAAAAGTAAAAGGGATTGAATTAAAAGATAATAATGCAGAAGATAATCAAACAACTGGTATAAGTGGAACTAAATCTACAACGAATAAACTTGATGTAAATAATGTACCTGAGTTTTTTGAGTATATGTTGAGTAGAATGGACTTTTCAAATGACTTGCATTTTTATACCCATACCACCATGGATACCTTGGATTATTCTGGCGATGGTTTAAACAGTGGCTCTAAACTAGTACTAGCTGCTTATGGTGATGTTCGAAGAAAATTAGCCACAGCCATTCCAGAAAATATAAAAGCACTAAATGCTAATGCGCAATTAATTATGCCGGGTGTAATTGCGGTGAATGCAGTGAATACTGAAACTACTGAAACTACATCTATCTTATCTATTCAAGAAAAATTAAAGGGGCTAGGTGAAAGCTTATTAGAAAAGGAGGGCGTTGCTATGATAATAATTACTGAAGACGCTACTTGGATGGCAGCAGATTTTAATAATTTTATTTGGGCTGCATTTACAAGAACTAATCCTTCAAAAGATATGGAAGGGGTAGATAGCTATACAAATAATAAACATTGGGGATGCAAGGGGCCAATTATTTTTGATGCTACTATTAAAAAGCATCATGCGCCAGCAGTAGTAAAAGATAATGAGGTAGAGAAAAAGGTGACTGCTATTTTAAGTAAGTATGGGTTTTAGATAAAGTATCTAAATTATTATTACACTTCAACCCAAGTATGGTCGGCTAATAATTTCACAGTAGCCACAAATCCGGCAAAGGGTCCAGAGCCGCCGCCCCATTCACTAGGTGCCACTAAAGAAAGTACATGTGAGCCGTCTGTTTTTTCATACACATGATAAATTTGACCTATCTGCGGTTTGAAAGTAATTTTAGCTTCGTAAATCATTAAACTCAATTCCTTGCGCTTTTTAATTTCCTGCGCTTGTCTTGCTAGTAATTCAATTTGTTCTTTAATTTGATTTAGCTGCATATTGGTTTGATCCTCCATGGCAGATAAAGCTTTATGTTTAATAACACCTTCTTTGGTAGGACGAATAGCCACACTACCAGCAGAAGAAGCATAAGGTAGAACGCTTAATTGTTTATGGTAAATTTCAATATTTTTGAAAGATTCTCCATTTTCTTTAAAACCATACTGCGTTACTTTTAAAAAACCATTGGCTAAAATTTCATGCACTACTTTAAGTACTTCTTTATTGTCTTTGTTAAATTGAACGGTTAAGCAAGAGCCATTATTTATTTCGGCAATCACTTCATTTCCTAATAATGGGTTTTCGAAAGCCTGCGCCATTCCATTGGGAATAACGCTATATTGGGCATAAAAAGCCTCGTTTTCAATATTTACCCAATTGTGGCTAAAGCTAAGGGCATGGCCATTTTCAATGCTTTCAATTTTGTAGTTTCCAGATTTTGGAACTAATTGATACTCGAATTCGCTTTTTTCCGGGAAAAGCTGCCAGCTTGCTAAAAAATTATACGCTTGAACCATATTTTATATAACAAAAATAAATACGAAAGGTTGAATTAAAATGGGTTGTTTATGCTAAAAAACTTAATTTATTTGAACAAAATTAGGTTTGCTAATAATACTAGAATTGTACTTATAACGAAGGTTGGTAATAAGGCTAATATTCCAAGGGCTCACTTGACGATTGGTTCTTGGGAAGTAAAAGGCTTTTAATTCAATGGTACCAAAAATAAGGTTTTCATTTCTGAGCCTCATACCCGATCCTATAGAGGAATAAATATCACCATCGCCAATGGGTTGCCCCACCGTTCTGAGATAGGTGATATTACCAAAAGCAAAAGGGGAAGTTCGAAACCCAAAAAAAGACTTTGAATTATACCAAACCGATTCCCAGTTAGCCGTGATACGGCTGCCGCCATAGATACGTTCATTATTTAATTGAGGAATGCCGTAGCTACTACTTATAAGTAAGGCCTCATTAAATTTGTTTTTAAGTGTCTCGGTAAAACTTACATTAATAATAGATCTGTATTTAAAGCCGCTCTCTAAATAACGTAGTTTATTAATTTGCTCTACACTTGCAATGAATCGAATGTCTTGCAATTGACCTTCAGAATAACTTGAACCTGCACTTAATATGGTATGTCTGAAATTTTCATTTTTGAGTAATTTATAAGATTCAAGTTGAATACCTAAATAGGGTAATGCATTTCTTTCTCTGCTATAAGTTCCAGCAGTAATAACCGCCGATTTTCCAGTGGGTAAATCCTCGTTTCTTCCAAAACCATATAAGTATTGAGTTCTAATAATTTTTTGTTTAAATAAAGTAAAGGAACTTAGATAGGCTTGAATATTTTGGTAGTTTTTATCTATTTGTGCTAAATAATCTGTGGGTCTTTGTTGAAATAGGTTTTCAAAATAACGCATTTGAATAAAATAATGGATATTGTTAGACTTAAGAGAATATTGCTTACTAAAAAGTTGATAGCCTATCCAGGCATCGAAATATTTTAAATTATAATTATAAGTGCTGTTGAATAATGAGTCGGACCACTTACCAAGAAAAACATTTTTATTATTAGCCTTGTTAAAATCAAATCCCCAGGTCCATTTACTATTGGGCGTAAGAAGGGGGCGGTTACCATTGATATAAAAAGTTGACTCCGATAATTCACCATCTGCTATATTGGGCGCAAAGGATTTTGCACCTAAGGTAATGTCGGTAAAGCTACCTTTTACATTTCTACTGATGTAATCAAAGCCCCAACCGGTATTTATTTCTCTATTCTTATCAAAATTATGACTTAAGGTAAAGGCATTACCTCCATCGTTGGCATTTTCAGTACTAAATGTTGCATTATAAGAATCGGCATTTCTAATATTAAAGCTTCCTCCGAAAGGAAAGATATCTTTTGTAATAATATAGAGGTCTACCTCATTGGTATCTAAAGTAGAAAGAGAAGCTAGTATTCGGGCGTCTTGTAAATAGGGGAAATCTCTTAGCCATTTTTCATTATAGGCAATGACTAAGGGGTCTAGTATTTCTTGTTCATGTATTAATAAATTTTTACGAATTGTATTTTCGCTATTTTTATTATGCAATTTATCTGCAAATTTTGTGAGGGCATCTTTTTTTATATCATTCACATTCGTGACGCTTGTTCCAAAATGATTTTGTTCAATTTGAATACTTCTAATTCTTTTTCCTTCGTACTTCGCTACTTGTTGTACGTATTTATTTAGATGCATAAAAGTAGAATCAATAAAAGGGCTGGGCTTGCCCCTGAATTGCTTTATAATTGTATTCAACAAACTGCTGTCCTTTGATAATGCAATATTATTTTCAATATTTATTTGTGCATAGTTTGAAATATGCAAGCATAATAAAAATAATAAAGTAAAAAATTTTCGAAAAGCAGCAGTCATGGTATTGTTATTTCATTACAATACTTTAACTGCTCTTTTTCTTAAAGATTCAATGGGTATATTTAAATATTTACCTATTTGTTTTCCATTTCTATAGCTTATCACTCTTAAAGAAAGTACATCTTCTGGAATTAAAAAAGGAGCTATGTATTTTTGGCTATAATTGTCGGGCATTTGATCGTTAATAGTATAATACATGTCTAGTCCTTCTACTTCTCCTTCCATAAAACCAATGAGTTCACCTTTTGAATTTAATTCAGTAGTGACTATGGGATCATACATACTAATAGAATATCTCACACCTGCAGCATCTAGTTTTTCAAATTGGTTTTCTACTTTTTTAGAAAAGCTATTCCAATTTTTCTTCTCTTTAGGAGACCAACCAGTTTCTGCTACGGCCATACCTCTGGGCCAAGTCATGTATTGAGCATACCTCATATCAAATATTTGTTCTGACCATTGATTGGCTTGATTACCTAAAATTAAATTAGGATCAACGCCTTCTGGAATGGGTTCAAAAGAATAAGTCTTCTTCATTCTGAGTCCACGGTATACTTTTCCTTCTGCAGTGACTTCGCCTTGGTAAAAATCGATATAGTTATAATCGTTAGGAGACATCACTACTTTATGTCCTTGTCTTGCAGCTTCAATACCCCCTTTTACACCTCTCCAACTCATAACGGCTGCATCTCCCGATAAACCACCCTCTAATATTTCATCCCAACCCATCATTTTCTTGCCTTTGCTATTTATTATTTTTTGTACTCTGCGCACAAAATAACTTTGCACTTCATTCATGTCCTTCAAGCCTTCTTTTTTCATAAGTGCTTGAACGTTTGGCGATTTCTCCCAATTATTTTTTGGATTTTCATCGGCGCCCATATGCATGTATTCAAAAGGGAATAGGGGAGCCATCTCTCCAAATATTTTATCTAAGTATTCATACACTTTTTCATTAGAAGGGTCTAATGAATTATCAATTTTAGCAGCCACATGTCCATTCACACCTTCCCAGTCCATAAACTCATCACCTGCATTTACTTGGAAGGGGTAATTAGGTGTGGTGCTTAAAAAAGGATAAGCTGTATTCATAGCCAAGCTATGACCAGGGACATCAATTTCAGGAACGACTTCAATAAATCTGGCTTTTGCATAAGCCACTACTTCTTTAATATCTTCCTGTGTATAAAAACCACCATAAGTTTTAGGTTCATCAATAGCAGGGGTAGTAATATTCATCCACTTGCCTTTACGCTCTGCTCTCCATGCACCCACGCTAGTTAATTTAGGAAGAGATTTAATTTCAATTCTCCATCCTTGGTCATCGGTTAAATGCCAATGAAAGCGGTTGTATTTATAACGCGCCATGTCGTCAATAAATGTTAGCACATCTGCCTTACTAAAAAAATGTCTACTAACATCTAGCATCATACCTCTCCATCCAAAACGAGGTTTGTCAATGATAGAAACATAAGGCAAGGTCCAATTTATATTCGCTTGTAAACTATTGGAATAAACTACCGCTGGTAATAATTGCATCACTGATTGCCAACCAAAAAATAAACCTGCATTCGCGTTGGCTTTTAATTGAATCCCTTTTTCATTAATGTCTAAAGTATAACCTTCGGTACCTAAATTAGCGTCATTGATTATTTGTAAATCAATACTTGGTTTGTTTTTGGTAAAATATACTACGCGTCCTGTGGTGGTTCTTAATTTTCCTGCCATTATATCTGAAATGGCATTAGCTGAACTTGGCGCATTAATAGCAATGCTTTTAGGCAAAGTATAAGTACCCATGCCTTTGGTTATTTGATATGGCTCGGGGATAATATTTATGTTCTGAGCATTGGCATTAGAAATTGCACCAACGATTAGTGTTATGATTAGTGCAAGAGATAAAATTTTGTTCAGTTTCATACAAAATTGTTTTATTGTAATTGTTTTAATGTAATGAATACAAATGAAAATTGAAAATTACTTGCTTAGTATTGGGGCAAAAGCAATGCCTTTAAAGGTACAAAAAAATACATAAAAAAGCCGCTCCTGATTTCTCGGGAACGGCTAGGGGAATTTTGAATCTATTGTAGAAACTAGATAGAACTAGTGACTAAATTTACTTTCAACTATAGATTAGTATCTGTAAGCATCAGCCTTAAATGGACCTGCAACAGGTATACCTAAATAAGCTGCTTGCTCAGTTGTTAATTCATCTAATTCAGCACCTACTTTCGCTAAATGTAAACGCGCTACTTTCTCATCTAAATGCTTAGGTAACACATACACTTTGTTCTCGTAGTTCTTATGGTTAGTCCATAATTCTATTTGTGCTAAAGTTTGGTTAGAGAAAGAGTTACTCATTACAAAGCTAGGGTGACCAGTAGCACAACCTAAGTTCACTAAACGGCCTTCTGCTAAAACGATCACATCTTTACCATCGATATTGTATAAATCAACTTGTGGTTTAATGGTATCTTTTGTATGACCATAGTTTTTATTTAACCAAGCCATATCAATCTCAATATCAAAGTGACCAATATTACAAACAATGGCTTTATCCTTCATCACTCTAAAATGTTTTTCGTTGATCAAATCACGACAACCAGATGCAGTCACAATAATGTCTGCTTCTTTTACGGCATCAATCATTTTTCTTACTTCAAAACCATCCATCGCAGCTTGTAAAGCACAGATTGGATCGATTTCAGTTACCATTACACGGCAACCAGCACCACGTAAAGAAGCGGCAGAACCTTTCCCTACATCACCGTAAGAACCCACTACTGCAACCTTTCCAGCCATCATCACATCAGTTGCACGACGAATCGCATCTACTAATGATTCTTGACAACCATATTTATTATCGAATTTAGATTTCGTAACAGAATCGTTTACGTTAATAGCAGGCATTGGTAAAGTACCTTTCGCCATACGCTCATATAAACGGTGAACACCTGTAGTGGTTTCTTCACTTAAACCTTTAATACCAGCAACGAATTGTGGATATTTATCTAAAACCATATTGGTTAAATCACCACCATCATCTAAGATCATATTCAAAGGACGGTCTGCACCACCAAAGAATAAAGTTTGCTCAATACACCAGTCACCTTCTTCAATAGATTGACCTTTCCAAGCAAATACACCCACACCTGTTGCAGCAATAGCGGCAGCGGCTTGGTCTTGTGTAGAGAAAATATTACAAGAGCTCCATTTTACTTCAGCGCCTAAAGCAGTTAAAGTTTCAATTAATACAGCTGTTTGAATAGTCATGTGTAAGCAACCCGCAATACGAGCACCTTTTAAAGGCTGGCTTGGTCCGTATTCAGCACGGATACTCATTAAACCTGGCATTTCTGCTTCGGCTAAACGAATCTCCTTACGACCCCAATCTGCTAATGTGATATCGGCTACTTTATAAGGTAGGCTAAAATCGATGTTTTCTAGGTTAGACATTTTTGTTTTGTTTAGAGGGCAAAGGTAGTAAATAGGATAAAATAATAAAATATTTACTATTTTTAGGATATTCGGCTATTATATTCTATTTTTATGATGATTTATGCTAAAATAACATGAAAAACAGTACTCCATCAGTAGATTCGGCTAGTCCTCAACAATCTATCTCATTAGACGAGAAGGATTTAGCCATTTTACGCCTCTTGCAGGAGAATGCAAGGATCACGGTAAAAGAAATTGCCGATCAAATTCATTTGAGCACGACGCCGGTACATGAGCGTATTAAGAGGCTTGAGGCGGGTGGGGTGATTAAGCAGTATGCCACTTTAATTGACGGGACAAAAGTGAAAAAGGGGCTGATGGTTATTTGTTATGTGTCTCTAAATCAACACAGTAAGCAGTCGGGAGGGCAGTTTATTAAGCTAATTAACGACTTACCCGATGTGGTGGAATGCTATAGTATTTCGGGGGAATTTGACTTTATGTTGAAAATTGTGACCGAGGATATGAACAGTTATTACAATTTCCACGTAAACAAATTAAGCCAGGCTGACAATATAAGTCAGGTACAAAGCGTTTTTATAATGGGTGTCGTCAAACAAACCCATTTAATAGTATAATCATCATCACTTATGAAACACTTCATTATGAAATATAATAAGTATCTAGGTATGGGCGTATTCCTATTAATGCTAGTGGGCGGTTTTTATTTATTAAGACCAGGCCATAAAGCAAGGGCCATTGTAATGCAATATCCATTTGTTTTAAAGTCAATGAAGTTGGTTAATTTAAGTACTTATAAAGCTGATACTTCTGAAACCGATAGCACACCCTTAGTGACTGCAAGTGGTTTTAAGTTAGATAGTTTGAATCCTAAAAAACATAGAGTCATTGCCATTAGCCGTGATTTAAAAGAATTATTTTCTTTCGGAGATAAAGTAAAACTATCCAATGCCGGAAAGTTTAATGGCATTTGGTTTATTCATGATTTAATGAATAAAAAATACAAAAATAAGATTGATATTTTAATCAATCCAAGCGACCGCCAGATGAGTTTAGAAAGGGTGGTGATTTCTAAGATTTAATTAATACATAGCTTAGATTAGAAGTTCAATCGCATTACATAATCGTCCATGTAAAAGCCATTGCCAATATCAAATTTAAATTCGCGTTCTTTAATGAAACCTTTTTTTAAATAAAAAGTATAAGCGTTATTTAGTTTGTTCACTTGTAAGAATAAAGAGTTCGAGCCTGCTGCTTTGGCAACCTCAATGCATTTATTTAATAAGGCCTTGCCTGCGCCTGTTCCTTGTGCAGCAGGTAGTACATATAATTTATTGAGTTTATGAGCAATCTCATTTGAGTCTTCTTCTTTCTCAGGACTTACCGAACAAAATCCAACTGCATCCCATATTCCGTTTTCTTTTTTAATGCTAGCTATATAAAATTCGCAACCCGTATTCATTTGTTTTTCTAAGGACTCATTACTGTACATCCAGTCCAACATGAAATCGATTTGTGCTTGAGATATGATATGACCATAAGTGCTGGGCCATGTGCGCTCCGATACAGATCTAATAAAATTTCTGTCATTAAAGCCAGCGCGGGTAATTTGAATTTCGGTCATTAGATTATTTTTTGACTATCCCTTTTACATTACCCTGATTCTAATGGGTATCGTTAAATTAAAGTTTGAAAAATTATTTACCCTAACTGTGCCAAACTTTCTTCAATGGTTTGAATTCTAGCTAAGGCATCGGCCTTCTTTTTTTGTTCAATGGCTAATACCTCTGGCTTTGCATTTTGCACAAACTTTTCATTAAGTAATTTCTTATCTACACTTTGCAAGAAGCCTTGTTGATGGGCTAGGTCCTTTAACAAGTTTTCTTTTAAGCTAGCAGTATCAATGGCTTGGTTAGCAACTATATAAAACTTGTCTTTTTCTAAGGCCACCACAATAGAAGAAGCAATAGTGCTAGTTGTGTATTCTATGCTGCTAGCATTAATTTGCTTAGCTAATATATTTTGAATAGTCTGATAAGGCGCATTGTTAGCTGTTTGAATATGTAATTCAATGGCATCCTTTGGTTTGATTTGGTTTTTATTACGTGCATCACGCAAAGTAGAAATTACATTTTGAAGTAATACCCCTGCGTTTAAAACTTCTTTATTTACACTTGTATTAGGAGTATATAGCTTCACGCATAAGTCCTCGTTCTGTGTTTTAAGGGTATGGTGAATCTCTTCTGTAATAAATGGCATGAAAGGGTGTAGTAATTGTAATAGCGCATCATAAAACTCAACTGTTTTTTCATACACTCCAGTATGCATAGGTTGTTCAAAGCCAGGTTTGATCCATTCTAAATACCAGCTACAAAAATCATCCCATATTAAACTATAAATGGCTTTTAGGGCTTCGCTAAGTCGGAAGGTCTTAAGCATTTCATCTACCTCATTTTGTGTGGTATTTAATTTTGCTTCAAACCAGTCCATCGCAAATTTTGCATCTTCAGCAATTTCACCTGTATTGTTTTGACGGGCTTCCCACATCTTCAATAACTTAGTGGCATTCCATAATTTATTATTGAAATTTCTGCCTTGTTCTAATGTCGATTCATCAAACAATAAATCATTTCCTGCAGGAGAGGCAATCATAATACCAAAACGAACAGCATCAGCACCATATTGATCAATGAGTCCTAATAAGTCGGGAGAGTTGCCTAAACTCTTACTCATTTTTCTTCCTTGCTTGTCACGCACAATACCTGTGAAGTAAACATCTTTAAAAGGAATCTTACCCATGTATTCTTCACCTGCCATAATCATTCTAGCTACCCAGAAAAAAATAATTTCAGGAGCAGTTACCAATGTACTAGTAGGGTAGTAATAATTTACTTCAGCATTACCAGGGTTAGACAAACCTTTAAATACTTCAAAAGGCCATAGCCAACTACTAAACCAAGTATCTAAACAATCGGCGTCCTGTGTTAATTTTTTTTCTTTAGTTTCAGGATAATTGGCATTTACTTCTGCTTCATTATGGGCTACATAAAAATTACCTTCTTCGTCATACCATGCAGGTATGCGGTGTCCCCACCATAATTGTCTACTTATACACCAGTCCTTAATGCCTTCCATCCAATGGCGGTATAAGTTTTTAAATTTAGCAGGATGAAAACTAATTTCATCAGACATGACTGCATCAAGTGCAGGTGCTGCCAACTTTTTCATATCCACCCACCACTGTAAACTTAATCTTGGTTCTACAATGGCATCGGTTCTTTCGCTAAATCCAACTTGGTGTGTGTAATCTTCAATCTTTACTAAATTTCCTGCGGTATCTAAATCCTTGGTAATAATTTTTCTTACCTCAATTCTATCTTGTCCAATATACATACCCGCCGCTTCCGATAATGTACCATCATCGTTCATGGTATCAATTACTTCTAAATTATATTTTTGTCCTAAAACAAAATCGTTCATGTCATGGGCAGGTGTAACTTTCAATGCACCCGTTCCAAATTCTATTTCTACATAATCATCTGCAATAATAGGAATGCGTCTGTTAATTAAGGGTACAAAGGCAAACTTACCTACTAAGTTTTTATAACGATCATCTTTTGGGTGCACACAAATTGCAGCATCTCCTAAAATAGTTTCAGGACGCACAGTGGCAATAGTAATATACTCTTCACCAGGTACATCTAATTTATAACGCAGATGATAAATTTTACCAGCCACTTCTTTATGTATCACTTCTTCGTCACTCAAAGCAGTTTTCGCACGTACATCCCAGTTAATCATTCTCTTGCCGCGATAAATTTTTCCTTTCTTGTATAAATCAACAAATACTTTAATAACCGATTCGTAATAATCGGGGTCCATGGTAAAAGAAGTACGCTCCCAATCTAAACTGCAACCCATCTTTCTTAGTTGTTGTAAAATAATACCACCGTATTTTTCTTTCCATTCCCAAGCGTAACCTAAAAATTCATCTCTTGTTAAAGAAGATTTTGCAATGCCTCTTTCTCTTAACATAGCCACTACTTTTGCTTCCGTTGCAATAGAAGCGTGGTCCGTTCCTGGCACCCAACAAGGATTATACCCTTGCATGCGCGCACGACGCACTAATATATCTTGAATAGTATTGTTCAAACAATGCCCCATATGTAACACACCGGTAACATTGGGTGGAGGTATAACAACGGTATAGGCTTTTTTATCGTTGGGTGTGCTGTGGAAATAACCACTGTCTACCCAATGCTTGTACCACTTCAATTCTACTTCACCCGGTATATAATTTTTACTCAATTCCATGCTTTGCGTCTTTTCCTATATTAAGCCACAAAAATAAGGAAAAGCGACAAGCAATAAGTTGCTAAAAAATACGAACTTAGCCACCTCATGGAATTTGCAGTAGTAGATATTGAAACCACAGGCAGTACCCCTCAATCGGCGGGGATTACTGAAATTGCTATTGTGATACACAATGGGGTGGAAGTAACGGGTAAATATGTGACTTTAATTAACCCCAGACATAAAATACCTCCCTTTATTGTAAACATGACGGGCATTAGCGATGAGATGGTGTCAGGAGCCCCATTGTTTGAAGATGTAGCCCCTCAAATTTTCAATTTATTAAATGGTCGTGTGTTTGTGGCTCATAATGTAAGCTTCGATTATTCCTTTGTACATTATTTATTAGCTAGGTCGGGTTTTCAATGGTCGGCTCCTAAATTATGTACCATTAAATTAAGCCGTCGTGTGTTTCCAGGGCTTGTGAAATATGGACTAGGTTCATTGACCCGTGATTTAGGAATTAAGATAGAAGGAAGGCACCGTGCCTGGGGAGATGCTGCGGCAACAGCGCAAGTGTTAACTATGGCTATTGAAAAAGAAGGCATGCAGCCCATACATAATTTATTAGCAAAGAAGGAATCTAGAAAGAAAATAATACCGCTCACAGAAATGCCTAATGATAGGTCGGACGCTGAAGATTAATTCAGATTCAGAAGATTAGTTCAAACTCAGAAGATTATTGAAACAAACTTTACTGGAAGACCAGTTCTCGGAAGATTAGTCTTTTTGATTTTTAATAGTCCGCAGTTACCCCTGTATAATTATGTGGTGTAATGGCTTTCAATTCTTTTTTAACAGCAGCCGTTACTTTTAAGCCATCGATAAATTTATGCATCAGTTTTTTATCAATTTTATTTTTGCCTCTTGTTAAATCTTTTAAAGCCTCGTAAGGGTTAGGGTATTTTTCTCTGCGTAAAATAGTTTGAATAGCTTCTGCCACCACGGCCCAATTGTTTTCTAAATCGGCTTGCATTTTTTCTTCATTCAAAATTAATTTGCCTAATCCTTTTTCTAAAGAGTTTAAAGCTATAGTAATATGACCCACTGGTACACCAATATTTCTTAATACGGTAGAATCGGTTAAGTCGCGTTGAAGTCGACTAATAGGAAGCTTAGCAGCCAAGTGTTCTAGTATCGCATTGGCCATGCCTAAATTACCTTCTGCGTTTTCAAAATCAATAGGGTTCACCTTATGTGGCATAGCGCTAGAGCCTACTTCGCCTTTTTTTGTTTGTTGTTTGAAATAATCCATAGAGATATAGGTCCAAATATCGCGGCTTAAATCAATTAAGATATTATTTAAACGCTTCAAAGTATCACACTGTGCAGCGAAATGATCATAGTGTTCAATTTGTGTTGTGAACTGCATTCTCTGTAAACCCAATACATCATCTACAAATTCATTACCCAAGCTTACCCAATTCTTTTTAGGAAAAGCAATATGGTGTGCGTTAAAATTACCCGTAGCGCCACCAAATTTAGCAGCATAAGGAATGGCGGTGAATAATTCTACTTGATGGTGTAGTCTTTCTACAAAAACCATGATTTCCTTGCCTAAAGTAGTAGGAGAAGCAGCCTGACCGTGTGTGCGCGCTAATAAAGAAACCTTCTTCCATTTTTTTGCTAACTGATATAAATTATTTTGCAAATTAATATAAGAAGGCAGCACTGTATTTTCCATAGCCTCTTTCCAACTAAGTGGAATGGCGGTGTTATTAATGTCTTGAGAAGTTAAACCAAAATGAATCCACTCTTTTAATTCAGTTGCCTTGTTTTTTTCTAGTACTTCTTTTAAAAAATATTCCACTGCTTTTACATCGTGGTTGGTAGTAGCTTCAATAGTTTTAATTTTCTCCGCATCTGCTTCGTTAAAATTTTCAACCACAGCAAGCAGGGCTTTTCTTAATGCAGGTGTTACTTTAAAAAATTTTTTATCTGCAAGAAATAAGAAATAATGCACTTCCACTAAAACGCGGTACTTGATAAGGCCAAATTCAGAAAAATAAGAGCTTAGAGCGGCAGTTTGCTTTTGGTAACGACCGTCAACGGGAGAGATAGCTGTAAGTTTCGACATGGGCTGATAATTTAAACAAGTAGTTAGATTCTTAGAAAAAAGGTTTTTCTTTGTGCAAAGTTAATTCAATTGGACAAAAAATGGCGCATAGGCGCGGTAAGTTATTTAAATACCCGCCCATTATTACTAGGAATGGAGCAAGGTCCTTTTAGTGACAGCATAGATTTAGTGAAGTCTTACCCTTCTAAAATAGCCCAAGATTTATTAGAGGATACCATTGATATAGGGTTAATCCCAGTGGCCATTATGCCTCTATTATCCAACCCTCAGATTGTTTCAAAATATGTGATTGGAACAGAGGGGGAAGTGGCTTCGGTGGCTTTATTTAGCCAAGTACCCATGGATCAAATTGAAAAGGTGTATTTAGACTATCAAAGCCGAACCTCGGTGGCCTTGGCTAAGGTTTTATTAGCTCAATATTGGAAAAAAGAAGTGGAGTTTTTAATAGCTGCTGAAGGCTATATAAATGAAATTTCAGGTACCACTGCAGGAATAATAATTGGAGACCGCGCCTTGGCTAGTTTAAAGCGCTTTGAGCATATTTATGACCTTGGCTTAGCATGGAAGCAACATACAGGACTTCCCTTTGTATTTGCTGCCTGGGTAGCGAATAAACCCATACCTCCTAAATTTATAGAGGCCTTTGATGCTGCCAATGCATATGGTTTGAAGCACTTGGATGAAGTAATTGCCTTAATACCTGCTGCTGAGCAAGTATATGATTTGCATAAATATTATACAGAAAATATTAGCTACGAATTTACAGAGGAGAAAAAGAAAGGGTTGGAGAAGTTTTTAAAATTAATTCAACTTTAATTAATTTTGAGCATGACTTTAATTGAAAAAATAATTACTTCTATATCTTATCTAAAGCAACCTGCTAAAAGAAGAATGATCCAATTAGCTACTGCATTTAAAGGGCAAGAGGGTATTGAACTGGGCGGCCCTAGCGCTTTTTTTAGTTTTAAAAGTGCATTTCCAATTTATTTACATGCCAAAAAAATTGATGGAGTAAATTTTTCCAATAACACAATTTGGGAAGGAAAAATTGAAGTGGGAAATTTATATTCTTATTATAAAAATAAAAAAGGTTTTCAGTTTATAGGCGAGGCTGCTCATTTAAAAGAAGTCAAAGACGCTTCTTATGATTTTGTACTTTCTTGTCATTCCTTGGAACATGTGGCAAATCCAATAAAGGCAATAAAGGATTGGTCTAGAGTAATGAAAAGCAAAGGTCGATTGGTTTTAGTACTTCCAGATAAGGAATTTACTTTTGACAACAAAAGGCCTATCACCACATTGGCCCATTTAATTGAAGATTATAAGAACAATACCACAGAAGAAGACAGCACGCATTTTGAGGAAGTTATAGCCCTTCACGATTTTAAACATGATGCCTTTGTGCAGTCGAAAGAAGAATTAATTAGAAGAACCAAGCTTAATATAGAGAATAGGGCAGTGCATCACCATGTTTTCAATTTGGATTTGGTAAAAGCACTTTTAGCGTATTGTGATTTTGAAATGATCCATCAGCAAACCTATCCGCCCTTTCATTTAGTATCGGTGGCAGAAAAGAAATAGGCTTATTTCTTTTTAAAGAATCCAGGTAATTTTACTTTAATAAAATCATGTACCATATTGAGTATTTCCGGTGCAGGGTTCAGCCAGTTTACGAGAACATAAAAACTAATTCCAAAAGCAAAGGACTGTACTAAAATATTAGCAAGTATATTGTTAATAGTAGGAATTAAGTGAATGAGTAGCATGAGTCCAATACTGGATACTAAAAATAAGCCATGCTTATAAGTGTAGGGCTGTAAATTGAACTTTTTATAAATAAAAATAAACCTTACCGTATTGTAAAGTGTAAGTGCAATTAAATTGGAGTAGGCCAGTCCTTCTAAATTATAATTCTTAATTAAGAACCAATTCAGCGGAATAGAAATAATGATATAAAATAAATTGGTATAAAAATCGAATTTCCAATAATTAGAAGTGCCAATAATTTGACTATTCACCCCAGTGGCTAAATCAATTAATTTTGCAATGCCTAATATGAAAATTAATTTGCTAATAGCATCATAGCCGCCGGCTTCTTTATGGCTAATCCAGTTTAAAAAATTAATTAGGTTGTCTATGTTTAGCCATATCAAACCAAACAGCAATAAGCCAATAGCTAGTAAATTGGATACGCTTTTATGGTAAATGTTTTTGATATTAGCAAAGTCCTTGTTCTTCCAAGAAGTAGCAAGAATGGGTATGCTAATAGAGTTTAAGCTTCTTTGGGGTATTTCTAAAATAGCAGAAACATAGGTAGCAATGGCGAATATGCCTGCATCACTCAAACCTCTTAAGCCTACAATTAAAAAAGTATCATTGGTGCGCGCTAGTAAATTGAAAAATTGTCCTGCAAAAACAAATAAGGCAAAACTAATCATCTTGCCTTTAAGCCTTCTAGTTACACTGCTAATTTTAAAACTTTGAAACGTAAAGCCATTTGATTGAATTAAATTTATTAATAACAATATAGCAGGAACTGCATACAATAAACTAAATAAGGTTAAAAAGGTGATGAGGTCAATAAATTTTAAACCATAGGCTAAAATTAATACCGTGGTTAAAATTCGAATAAGGGTCTCTCTTAAAAAATTGGAATAAACGCCTTTTCTTAATCCCCAGGCAAATGCTTCTAGCCAATAAAAAAGTAATAAAAAAAAGGAGTAGGGGTATAAATAGTTAAAATAATGTGCAAGGCTAGGAGATTTTCCTAATTTACGAATAATAAAATCTTTTTGCTGCCAACCTATAAATAAAAGCAAACTAAATCCAATTAAATTAATGACAAGGGTAATAAATGGAAGCTCTGATTTTTTGGGGCCTAGATAATGGTTATAAAAGGGGAAAAATTTATAAATAACAGGTAATGTACCTAAAGTACAGAACAAAGAAAAGGTAGCACCAATATCAATCATGGCTCTTACAAGGCCTTGGTCATTTTTGGAGAAAAATAAGGGAAACAATATTAAGAGGTTGACGGCGCCTATGACAAAGCCCATCATAATAAAGAACGATGATTTTACCCCTTGTTTTTGAATAATACCCATAACACAAATATATTGTAATTGTGGTAAAAGTAAATATGTAATGAAATGGGCTTATTTTTACCATATGGAACAATTGTCGGTCATTACAATATGTTTTAACAATTTAAGCGACTTGCAAAATACTTGCAGTTCGGTGGACGCGCAGTCAGTAAAGCCCTATGAGCATTATATTATTGATGGTTCTAGTAATAAGGATATTGCTGAATGGTTGCAAAATACAGCTCAGCCTTCGTATCGCAAATGGCTTTGTGAAAGAGATAAGGGTATTTCAGATGCTTTTAACAAGGGGCTAGCCCTTTGCTCTGGTAGCCTTATTCATATTTTAAATTCGGCCGATATTTATTATTCTACTACCGTTATTGAAAATGTGCTAGCCTATTTTAATAAACATACTGCTGTGCAATGGGCAACTGGTAATATATTCATGAAGCGAGGAGGTATATGGGTAATTATTGGAGTACCATTTGATGCGCAACAATTATACAAGGGTATGAGGGCTGTTTCACATCCCACTTGGTTTGTTAAGAAAGAAGTATACGATCGCGTTGGACAATTTTCGGAAGTTTTTAAAATCGCCATGGACTATGATTTAATGTGTAGGCTGAAAAAAGAAGCCTATGGTTATATGAATGAAACTATTGTAAAGTTCGATGATGGTGGAGTAAGTACCCATCAATATTTAAAATCCCTCAAAGAGAATGTAGAAGTATATGAATCTCATTTTGGTTTTTCTATTGCAGCGCGTGTATGGCAATGGAGATTAGGTTTTTTATTTTATTTACTGCAATCTAAGTTCGGAAAATTCTTATACGCTATTAAGGCCAGCTATTTAAATAGCTAAGTTGCTGAAATACTAGATTAGAAAATCTAAATCTGATAAGCTAGGTCTAAAAAGTTTTATAAAATAGGTTTTTTATAAACTTTCTTGAAAAGTAAAAATAAATTATTCAATAATGGGATAGCTTCAATGAGTTTAGCCATGCGAATAGAATTTATTTGAAGGGGCGTGTAATGTATACCTAGGGGTTTCGATTTTTCATCAATCTCAGTGATCATTTCAACTATCGTTAATCCTTTTCTATTGGCCTTTGGGGTTCTTAATAGTCTGTGGGCAATAGCCTTGGTAGTACTTTCTGTAAATTTCTTTCCATTTTCTTCAATGATACGCTCAAGATTACTAGACTCATTCTTTAATTGATTCAAATAATCTAAGAATAGTAAAAACGCATCTAATAAAATTTTATCCTTAGAGGTTTTGGTGGTAGAGGCGTGAATTCTAAATGAAAACTGTGCGCTATTGTCTACTGCGAGATAAGATTTTTTTGTAAGGGCTAACCATAATTGTAAATCGGCATAAATTAAATTAGGGTATTGAGTAGGGATACCGCCCATTGCATCATAGTCGCTCGATTTAAAAACATAACCAGTTGCCATAATATCAATAGTCTCATTCAAAGCATGTTCAAGGTATTCGCTTACATTTAAACGAGTAGGCAAGGGTTGACATGTTTTAATGAATTCACTCTTGCTATTGATGTAATTAAAATGTGTATGGTATAAACTTGCTTCTGGTTCTTGATTTATTAATTCGTTAATTGTTGAAAGAAAAGTTTTCTCTAATAAATCGTCATAACCTAGTATGGTCATGTATTCATTTTTTGCCAGGTCTTTTATGCGTCCCCAGTTTTGAAGAATATCTAGATTTTGGTTTGATACATGAACGCTAATTTTACTATGCTGCAGTGCATGCACTGCATCTAATGAATCATCGATATTACTGGTATTGTCTGCTAATATATGAATGTTAAAATGGGGGTAGTCTTGTGCTAAAACCGAATGCAAACAATCTAATAGATATTTTTTCCCTGATTTAAAAGGAATAATAATCAAAAAATTATTTGTTTTACCACTCATAGCTTGTACAAGATAAATATTTATGCTTAAAATATAAGCATATTCAATATTTACAGTTCAAAAGAAGGTGGTTTTATCTAATTGGCTTAAATTTGAACTACTAAATCATACATCGGATGAACATTGCCGGGGTTGTCATATTATATCATCCTGATATTCAACTTTTGTCTGAAAACATAAAAACCTATGTTCAAGGTCTTAAGCAATTGTATGTATATGATAATAGCGAAACAAAGTCTCCAGGCATAGAGGAGGCCTTAATAAAACTACATCCTACCATTCAGTACCATTATTTTAATGCCAATGATGGCATTTCCAAGAGATTAAATAGTGCGGTGGAAGAAGCGACTCGAAATAACTATGATTATTTACTGACCATGGATCAGGACTCTTCTTTCAAAGCTGGTGATTTTGAAAAATATAAACTGCAAATTCAGGCCTCTGCTTATTCTAATGTGGCGCAGTTTGGTGTAAACAGCCAGCCTAATTTTACCCAATCTATAGACCAACCCGAAGAAGCCCTAACATTAATTAGTTCCGGCTCCATTGTAAACTTATCCTTGATTAAAAATGTAGGAGCATTTAATGAAGATTTATTTATAGATTTTGTGGATGCTGAATTTTCATATAGAGTGATACAGAGAGGGTATATTAATTTAATGTTTTCAAATATTGTATTAAATCATGCACTTGGGAAACTAATTGAAGGCAGGTCATTGGCTAATTTTAAAAAGACAATGCGCATAACGCATTCTCCTATTCGCGTTTATTATATTATTCGAAATGGCTTGTATTTATTGTTGAAGGCGCAGGGATTAACTACCGCTATGAAAAAAGATGTGCTTAGATGCATCAAAATTCTAAAAAATGATTTAATCTATAATCCGCAACTAGGTTCGGTGTACCTAAATTTATTTTCAGGTATATTTGATTTTCTTAGCGGTAAAATGGGTAAAAAATAAATAATAATGAGTGTAACTAGAATTATAAATAAATTTATTTCATTTTGTTTTTTCTTTTTTAAATTAAGACATTTAAAACTTGCTTATTTATTTGCATTTTATAAATTACCCAAACACTGGGCCGCTAGTATGCAAGTAAGTAATGGAAGTTTACATTTTGCCCATTCGGGTAATACCATTTGCATTGCTCAATTAGATCAGTTTGAGTTTAGTATGCATTTTCTCGTTGAATTATTAGAAAGCCCACTGTTTAAGGTAACCGAAACTACCAATACCTATTTTATGGTAGAAGTGGAGGGGCTTGTGTTTAAAGTAGCCTCCTTATCTAATATGGCGGTTTTGTATGAAATATTTATTGAAAAAATTTATTCTATTGATACCCCTCATGCTAATTTAGTCGTTATTGATATTGGAATGAATGTGGGAGTGGCCTCTTTGTATTTTGCTATACAACCCTATGTAAAAAAAGTATATGGCTATGAGCCCTTTCCAGCAACCTTTGCAGAAGCATGTTTGAATGTAGCAGCCAATCCAACAATGGCTAGTAAATTAAAATTAATTAATGAGGGTGTGAGTAATGTTAATGAAAAAAGGTCTATTACTTTATTTGAAAGCGGATTGTTGTCGGCCTCCACTATTGAACAGAAAAATGATTATGGGAAAAAAATAGGCCAGGTAATTGAGGTGCAATTAGTCTCTATTAAAGAGGTATTTGAATTTGTACTAGCCGAAAACCCCAATGCTAAAATATTACTCAAGCTAGATTGTGAAGGTGAAGAATATGTAATTTTCGATATGCTAAAAGAAACTACCTATTTAAATAATGTAGTGGTGGCCATTGTCGAATGGCATGAAAAAGGCTATACGGCTATTGAAAAAGTTTTGATGGATAATGAATTCAAATTAAGACATGAGCATCATGTATCTGAGAATAGTGGCATGATTTACGCGCTTAAAAATTAGTTGTAAAAATAAAACTGCTCGTATATTACTAGCACTAGTTTACTCAGCCCAATAAACCTTTCAAAGCGTCAATTCTAAATTGAATGACAGGCCATGTTTTGGTAGGCTTGCATTGCAGTAGATATTTAAATCCTAAAATAAAGGCAGCCGCAAGCTTAAAAAAATATTCTATAATTTTTTTAATATAAGCTCCTTTAGAAATACTTAAAGTTCTTGTTTTCTCTCCTCTGCCAATACCACTGGCTACTCGGTACATGTATTCCGGAGTTAATTTCTTTACTTCTACCACATGCTGCACTTCTATTGTAGGATCGTAATAAATAGTATGGCCTAGTGCTAATATTTTGTAAAATAATTCTTTGCCTTCTCCTCCAATTCTCAATGTACCCACTACGCCAGGTAAATTGGTATTGAACCCTCCAATAGAATCGTAAATATCTTTTCTAACTATCATATTCGATTCCAATGGGTACTTGCCATTTTCAAAAGCACAGGCAGTAGGAGCGTAGTCAAAGTTGCCTACTAAAGAGGAAACGTAATAACTCATCCATTTGGGTTCGGCTGGAATGTATTTAGGAATGATACGACCTCCAAAACCAACGACTGCTGGTTTGGTTTCAATATGCTTTATTATATTTTCAACATAATTTGAATTGGCTATGGCATCATCATCCATAAAGCATAGCCATTGGCCTTTTGCAGCAGCTGCACCCGTATTACGCGCAAAAGAGGCTCCTTGTTTTGTTTCTGTTAAATAAGTGAAACTGCCATTTGCATGTGAAGCCCTCCAATTTTTAAATACCTCAGCTGTATTGTCAGTTGAATTATTATCAACAATAATCGTTTCAAAAAAGTTCAATCCAGCTGTTTGCGCATACAAACTATTAAGTGCTTCACTGATATAGCTAGCTCTATTGTAACTGCAAATAACAATGGATAAATTCATTTAGGTAGTTTTACTTTTCCATTTTTTGAAACTAGTAAAACCAAGACCCACTAATAAACCCCAAAGTAAAATAGAAGCTGCAGCAGCTGCTTTTTGTGCATTGTTGACTATGGTAGGTTTAAACTCAAAACGAATTGAATGAGTTCCAGCAGGAACCACCAAGGCTCTTAGTACATAGTTCGCTTTAACAATAGGGGCTTCCGTATTATCAATATAGGCTTTCCAACCTTGCTTATAATAAATTTCACTAAATATGGCTAGTTGCTTTTTAGTACTACTGCTCTTGTAATTGACTTCATCGTTAATATTATTCACTAAAGTAATTTCTGCAGCTTCGTCCACTTGAATATCATTTAAGCCTTCTATTTTATCTTTTTGTTCAATGATGGCCGTGTCTTTTGGATTAAAATTATCTAATCGTTTCATAACTTCTGCAGGGCCTTTTTCATATTGAATACCTTTTACAAACCAGACATTTCCTAGTGCTGCTTTATTAACCACCGTGTCTAATGCAGGATCGCCAGAGATAACATACTTTGTATTTAGCATATTCATGGTAGGCATACAATTGGGAAACTTATACCATTGGTTTTCAATAAGGTCTTGATAAATGCTCAGCTTTGCAGGGTTATAACCACCTACTGTTTTATGATGGTAAGCAATTAAAGCGCCGCCATTAAAGGCATTGCTAATACCGCCTCTAACATCAAGCACTCTGTAGGTACTTGTATCTTTTTTCAAAGCAATATCTAAGGGGCTTAAGGCAAATACATTTTCATTTTCATTCGCTTCTACAAAGTTTTCCGATTTTAAATATTTAATATTTACTTGGAATAAGTCAATCATAGATAAAACCCCAAAGCCTACTAATAAAATAGTTTGGTTAATTACTTTTTTAACGGCTAAAAATACTAGGGCAATAATTAAACCTAAGAATAAAAAGAATTTTATAATATCGCCTTCTATTAATGATTTTCTGTCGGTAACAATGGCGTTGACTAAATCATTTGCTGGAGTTTCAAAGGCGGCTTTTTGATTCGCGTCGGGAATTTTAGCAATTTGAGATAATAAATTAATTTCAGATTCGCTTTTGAAACTACTAGTGAAGTAAATATATAAAACAGTAGCAAGTATTAAACCTGTAAGAATAAAACTAGGCTTGTATTTTTTTAATACGGCTTTAAAATCGGTTTCCACACTAATGGCTGCCATTCCATATAAAGCCATGATACCTAGTAGAAGAGTAGGAATAATCATAATCATACTAGGAGCTCTAAACTTATTGTATAATGGTAAATGATCAAACATGAAAACATTAAAGGCTTCGAAATAGCTTCCTGCACTTAGCATGAATGTAAAAATAATAGTGGCGCTAATCCACCAGCGGTGAATGTTAGTTGAACTTGATATTCCTATAAAAGCAAATAAACAAATAACTAGACCAGCGTATGGGGGCCCTGAAGTTCCTCCAATACCACCCCAATAAAGAGAAACAAAACCTTGTAGCTGTTGTCCTATCTGTGGTGGCATTTGTTGTAAGGTTTCTAATGCTTTTGAATTAGCAGGGTCCATTTGAGTAAGTCCACTAGCACCTCCATAAATTCCTGAGAACATTAAAACTAGGGGCTCAGTTTTAAACATACTATATGAAAAAGCATAGTCCTTATTTAATCCTGTAGCAGTGGTTTTACTATCCTTATTCACTAAAACACTTCCACCTCTTATAGATTCCTTACCATATTCATATGTGCTAGCCAATAAAGGGGCATTTACCGCTATGCCTAATAAACCACCAATGCAAGCAGCTGCAAATGTTTTAAGTATATGATTGAATTCTTTTTCTTTTATCCATTTAACTAAAAAGAAGATGGACATAAAGGTGACTATGATTATTCCGTAATAAGTGATTTGTAAATGGTTGGCTCCTACAAATAAAGCAGTGGAAATTCCAGTGAGCACTGCGCCCCATACATATTTCTTTTGAAAAATTAATAGAATTGCTCCAATAAAAAATGGTAAGTAAGCAATTGCATGCATTTTAGTAATATGGCCTACAGTAACAATAATGGGGTTGTAGGTGGCATAACTATAACCTAATGCGCCAATCACACTTATGATGGTATTAAAACCAAGTACTTGTGCTAAGAAATAAAAACAGATACTGGCTAAGAAAAACAAACTAATGGGTTCTGCTAATTTTAAAGTAAAAATTTGGTCTAAGATTCCCACAGAATAGGCGAAGCCTGGCACTCCTGTAATTTGATAAGTAGGCATTCCTCCAAACATGCTATTGGTCCATAAAGGGGCATGTCCATTTTTTTCGGCGTATAGCATTGCGTCCTGCGCCATTCCTTTCCACTGGGTAATATCTTGTTGTTGCAATACCTTGCCTTCTAAAGCTGGCTTACAATAGATAATGGCCACTATAGCAAAAGTGGCTACAGCAATAATATGGGGTAGGGCCGACTTAAAAATAGACTTCAACATATTCATTAATTTATATAGCCAAACTTACAACTAAAAAGGCTTTTTAAGTAATTTTAGTATCTTGTAAATATTAACAAATAGAATGAAAAATAGTACCTCTTTTGCCTTTACCGCTAAGCTTGCCGTTATCTGTAATGCCTTCTATTTATTGACTACTGCTTTTCTGTTTTTTTCTTGGTTAAAAATACCAGCCGGGATGGCTAACTTTATGGCTGTTTTAGGCCTTGAAATGGCGCCCTTTGTGAACTTATTATTTGCGATTTGGTTTATTTTGAATCTCATCAGAAAAAAGCAGCTTGATTTGCCTAAGTGGCAAACAATTATTAACCTTTTGATGTTATTGTTACAAATTATCTTACTTATTATTTAAATTGAATTATGATTCATTCCATTCTAAAAGACAAGCCCACTAAATTATTCCTAGGTATTATGGCTTTTTTTGTAGCCAATGCTTTAATTGCAGAATGTATAGGAGGTAAAATATTTTCTTTAGAAAAGGTTTTTGGTATGGCGCCATCCAACTTCACTATGTTTGGCGTGCCTAATCTTTCTTTTAATTTAACCTGTGGTGTTTTGTTATGGCCACTTGAATTTGTGATAACCGATATTGTCAATGAATACTTCGGACCAAAAGCAGTACGCAGAATTAGTTATACGGCCGTGGCATTAATTAGTTATGCTTTTTTAATGTTTTATGTAGCCATGCATATTGCACCTGCTCAGTTTTGGGTAGAATCTAAAACAGCGAACGGTATGCCCAATATGCAATTGGCTTTTGAATCTATTTTTGGACAGGGTATGTGGATTATACTCGGAAGCTTGGTTGCATTTTTAGTAAGTCAGTTCATTGATGTTTATGTTTTTCACAAAATAAAAAAAATGACTGGAGATAAAATGATATGGTTGCGCGCCACCGGTTCTACAGTAGTTTCTCAACTGGTAGACAGCTTTGTAGTTCTATTTATTGCTTTTAAAATTGGAAATGGCTGGAGTTGGTCTACCGTATTAGCTGTTTGTGTGGTAAACTATATGTACAAGTTTACCATGGCCATTATATTAACTCCCTTAATTTCTTTTATTGAAGGTAGAATTGAAAAGTATTTAGGACATGATCTTGCTAAGAAGATGAAATTGCAAGCGATGGGTATGGAGAATGAAGTTTAGAAGCTTTGCTTCAATATTTGAATAGCTACTTTATCAATTGGAAGGCTCATGCTGTCTTCATTCAAGTTTTCAAAATCAACCCAACGGAAGGACTCAAATGTTCCATTTTTGTCGGCAATTTGTGCTGGGCTGAAGTCAAAATTTTTCTCGCTGGTTTTAATCTTTGCAGTATCGCTGCTATTTACCATGTAATAAATGGAGATGATTTGGTCTTTTTTATTGAAGGCCGATATTTGAAAAAAATCGGTGGTGTATAAATGTGCTCCTACAGTTACTGTAATGCCCGTTTCTTCTATAAATTCTCTAGCCAAACCTTCTCTGGTACCTTCACCAAATTCAAGCCCGCCTCCAGGAAGTTTAGTAAAAAATTCTCCTCTAATATATTCATCACTCACCAGTAATCTATTTTGAGGATCTAGTAATAAGCCATACACACGCACGTTAAATAAAGCCATAAAAAACTATTAAAGTTTGAATTAAATTTTCAGTATTTTTTTTCAGTAATTATTTCAGTAAATTTTTCGATTAGCTTTTTTAAATTTCTAATGCTCCGCTAAAAACAAAGGTGCCCGGGCCCATTAAATAAATATTGTCAAATATATTATCTCCTCTATTGTTAAAACTTACGGCTAGTTTTCCACCCAAGGTTTCAATATTAATTCTTTGCTCGCCTAATTTTTCTATGCCAGCTATTAAGGCAGAGGCTGTTACCCCTGTACCACAACTGAATGTTTCATTCTCCACACCACGCTCATAAGTGCGAACAAAAATTTGTCCTTCCTCTTGCTGAACAAAATTTACATTAATACCTTCTGCTTTAAACCTTTCGTTGTAGCGAATCATTTGGCCTAGTTCTACTACATCCACACTATTGACATTGTCCACAAATTCAATATAATGAGGAGAGCCTGTATTTAACACAAAAAAATTTACATTAATACCTTCTGCTTTAAACCTTTCGTTGTAGCGAATCATTTGGCCTAGTTCTACTACATCCACACTATTGACATTGTCCACAAATTCAATATAATGAGGAGAGCCTGTGTTCAACACATAAAATTTTACATCGCCTTCAATATTTTTCTCAACTAGTTTTACATCAATCATTTTTAAATGTATCCAGCCTTCAGTATCTATCTTCGATTCATGAGGGCCATCAATGGCTATAAAGGAGTAAGTATCTTTTTGTATGCCTTGGTCAAAAGCGTATTGTGTTAAACAACGGCCACCATTACCACACATAGAACCTTCCTTGCCATTGGCATTATAGTAAGTCATAGAAAAATCATAACCTGCTGCTGTGCCTAGTAACATTAAGCCATCGGCGCCAATGCCCTTTCTTCTATCACAAATAAATTCAATTTGCGCTTCACTTAATTTGATATTGCCTGAACGGTTGTCTAGTATGACAAAATCGTTCTGCGTGCCTTGGTATTTTGAAAAGGGTATATTCATTTTAATATTTTTTTAAATACCTGCAAGTATACCTAATGATTTTTGTATCATATGATCGACGGCCTTACCCATATCCTTGCTGTATTCTTTTTTTACTCTGTTGGCAATAATTACATTAATACTTAAACATTGATGCCCTAATAAATTACACAAGCCATAAATAGCAGATGTTTCCATTTCAAAATTAGCAATTCTATGTTGTCCGTATTTGAAGCTGGTCATTTGATCCACTAGGTTGGGCATTTTTAAAGGAAGTCTTAAGATGCGTCCTTGAGGGCCGTAAAAACCCGGGCAAGTAACTGTAATGCCATGACTATAACCTTCTGTAAAATGTTTTAATAAACCAGCACTTGCGGAGGCAATATAAGGTTGAATTTTATGAGCCGTAATATTTGTATGTTCGTTAAAAGCAGCTAAGATGGCTTTTTCTTCTTCATTATTTTCTCTCTCATAAAAATGTAAAACATTGTCAATACCTAATCCGTGTGTGCCAGCTACTAATTCATTCACACCTACTTCGCCTTGTAAAGAACCACAAGTGCCCATACGAATAATAGAGACCGATTTTTTTTGATCATTAATGTTTCTAGTATCAAAATTTATATTGACTAGTGCATCTATTTCATTTAAGGCAATGTCAATATTGTCTGGACCAATACCCGTACTTAATACTGAAATTCTTTTTTGTCCTATAGTGCCTGTATGGGTAATAAATTCTCTGTGCGCTAGTTTATGTTCAATACGGTCGAAGTATTTACTCACGGATGCAACTCTTTCAGGGTCGCCAACTGTGATAATAGTGTCTGCAATCTCTTCCGGTCGTACATTTAAGTGATAAATGGCTCCGCGGTCGTTAATGATGAGTTCTGATGCGCCAATTGCCTGCATATTGAATTATTTGTGATACAAATGTCGTTTAAATAGGAATAGCTGTAAAATTCTTTTATAATTAAGTTCTTTGCGTTATTTTCGCATACTAGATTAGGGTCGGGTGGCCGAGTGGCTAGGCAGAGCTCTGCAAAAGCTCCCACAGCGGTTCGAATCCGCTCTCGACCTCACTAAAAAAGTAAAACCCTTACAAATTGTACGGGTTTTGCTTTTTATAATTAAATCTGTAATCGAATCTATAATAACTATTATGAAATATTCTCAAACCATCGGTATTATTCTTTGCTTATTACTTATTTATGCTACTACACAACCTTTAGTAGTTATTGAAAGCAGAAATTGGATAATAACAGGATGGGACCCTGCAGGAAGTAGTTTTGGTCAGGCAGGTAAGTTCTTAAGTTTTTTCGCAGTTTTAGCTTTGCTATTTTTTGCGCTTCCTTATATATGGGCAAAAAGGTTCAATATGGTATTTGCTGCTATGCTTTTAGCATGGAGCTTTAGAAATTATTTAATAATATCTACCTGTCAAATGGGAGAGTGTCCGCAAAAGAAATGGGCATTATATGCTTGCATCATCATTTCTGCAGGTATATTAGTAATGACTTTTTTACCTAAGATAAAAGTTTCAAACCAGCCCCAATAATTGCAACGGCTTCATCAACTTGTTTTTCAGTTATAATTAAAGGAGGTGCAAATCTTATTTTATCTCCATGGGTTGGTTTGGCGAGTAAGCCTAAATCTTTTAAGTGTAAACATAAATCCCAACTTGCTTCAGGGTGCTCATGTTTTATCACAATAGCATTTAATAAACCTTTACCGCGAATGGTAACTATAAATGGAGAATGTAAATTCGCAAGTCCTGCTCTTAATCTTTCTCCCATTTTTGCTGCATTTTCCGCCATCTTCTCCGACTTTAAAACTTCTAATGACTTTATAGCCACTGCGCAAGCCAATGGATTTCCACCATAAGTAGAACCATGTTCGCCTGGTAAAATTTGCATCATAATTTCGTTGTTAGCTAAT
>Ga0209596_1000442_pt1 | contig 38377 bp, 42 predicted proteins | sample M_130807_MF_Meta_FD_187314 | JGI IMG/M metagenome (GOLD analysis project Ga0209596, IMG submission 187314) | Freshwater microbial communities from Lake Montjoie, Canada to study carbon cycling - M_130807_MF_MetaG (SPAdes) (version 2) | ecosystem: Environmental > Aquatic > Freshwater > Lake... | reverse complement strand
ATGTACATGGATGTGAGTAAATTAAACAATTTAGGATTTAAACAACATATAGACATTTTTGAAGGAGTTAAACAATTAATATGAATATACTAGTAACAGGAGGATGTGGTTTTATAGGAAGTCATTTTATTGAAGATATCTTGAAATTGACAGATTTAAATACGGTTTATAATTTAGATTGCGGTACATATGCAGCTAATAAACATTTACAATTTCAAGATGATTCTAAATATCATAGATTGAATATGGATATTTCATCGCCATATTTTCCGGATCAAAAAAAGTATTTTGAATCATTAAATTTGGACTATGTAATTCATTTTGCGGCCGAATCTCACGTAGACAATTCAATTAAAGGACCAAAGAAGTTTATTGATACTAATATAATTGGCACTTTCAATTTATTGGAAATATTTAAAAATTTAAATATAAAGAAATTTGTTCATGTATCTACGGATGAAGTATTTGGCAGTTTAAGTTACAAAGAATCGGAATTTAACATTGATAGTCCATATAGACCAAACAGTCCATATGCAGCAAGTAAAGCAGCTAGTGATTTATTAGTAAGAAGTTATGTTAAAACTTATAAGTTTCCTGGTATAATTACTAATTGTAGCAATAATTTTGGACCAAAACAATTCCCAGAAAAGCTTGTACCAGTTTGTATTAATAAATTAAAAAACAAAGAAAAAATACCGTTATATGGAAACGGTGAGAATATCCGAGATTGGATATATGTTAAAGACCACGTTAATGCGTTAATTAATGTTCTATTAGATGGTAACGTTGGAAAACAATACTTGATAGGGGGTAACAATGAAATGTCTAATATACAATTAATACATTTGATTGTTGATGCATATGAAACTATAACAAATAAGAAAGTTGATTGGGAATTGTTTGAATACGTTACGGATCGTAAAGGCCACGACTTTAGATATGCAATTGATACCAAAGACTTTGAAATGGAATTTCCTAATTTTAAATTAAGTGAATTTGATGAAAGTTTGAGAGAAACTGTTCAGAGTTATTTATAAACTCTTTTCATTATTATGGGGATTGTGTTTAGGATACGATCCCCATTTGTAAGCAAAATATTCAAAACAATTTTGTTCTTTAATTTTGTTTTCTTCTGCTTTTTCGGGAGTTCTTGTTCCTAAAGATACAAAGTGATAAAAGTTACTTTTATAAGTTCGTAACATTTTTAATCCACTTAGTTTACATTTCATAAAAAACTCCCAATCAACAACCCAAGGTCCGGGATAATTTTCATCAAATCCACCTACTTTTAGATAATCTGATTTACCAATTAGAAATGGAAATGTAGAACCGCATTCATCTACAGTGTTTTTAGCTATAGATTTTTCAAAATCCCAAAATTCTTTTACATCAAATGTTTTTACATCTCTTCCTAAATTTTGTATAACAAACTGTTTGAACATACTTGGTGTAGGTTCAATTTGATTTGCAGTAACTACTGAATTTGGTTTATATGATGATTCTAGATTAACATCCCAATCTTTTGGAAAAACATTATCATCTTGGACATGGAATACTAAGTTGTTGCTTACATTATAATGACCTAAATTCATTGCTCTAATCATTCCAACATTTTCTTCTATATTTAGAACATCAATATGATTTTTATATTTTTTCAATACTTCTTTATTTAAATCATAAAATCCATCAACGACAACAATAATCTGATTTTTATTGTATTGTCCTTCTATAGCTGATTTTAGACACAAATCTAAAGCATCAGGTTCTTTATATGTTGGTATTACAACGCTTATCATACAGATTCCCAATTAGTCAATGGAGCTAACCAAGGAATTTCACAATGTGTAGATTTACCAGGAATGCATGATATTAATGATCTTCCGTGTACTTGTATCAATTCACAACATGCTTCATAATCTCTCCCATATGATTCACTGAAATATTTTTCCCAAATATTTTTATCTTGTTTAATTGTTTTTCCTCTTACGCCAAATGTTCCTGTAGTTGAGTTTGTTAATTTCCAATGAATTGATGGAGTTATGACAACACGGGTTATTTCACCTTGATCTTCAATTTGAGGATTTCCACCATCAATAGCATTTAAATATTTATCTGGATGATCATATAAAGTAACATAATCGGATATAGTTAAACCTTCTTTTAGATAATTAAATGCGTTTGGTAAATATAAATAATCATCTTCTGCAAAATATACATTTTCAGTATCATTTGTTTCTGTACATGCTCTTCTTAAACAATGACGAAATGATTTTGTATTATTTAATTTAGTATTTTCTCTAATAATATTATCTTTGCATTTAGAATCTATAAATTTATCCAATTCAATGTCTGTGACATTATCTGCAATAATAGATATTATATTTTCGGATCTATCAAATTCTTGTAAAAAGTTATTTAAACAATGTTGTTTTGTAGCATTTGACAATCTGTTTTTTTTATACGAATTGTTACTAATACGGTAATATATTTTCATTCTATGTTTGTCTGTAATGTTATTATTTTATATAATTATACACGGATCATTTGGAAATGCAAAATGACATATACCAAGTTCTTCAATATATATATTTTTGTGACTGCAATCACATACTTTGTGTGTTTTTATATATTCAACTAGTTTAACAAATGTTTCATCGGATATCAAGTGTTTATATTTTAAACTATTACGTTGAACGTAATCTCTCAATAATGATTCACAGCTAAAATCTTTTACATATTCCCATGCTTTACCGTTATAATTTGGTATTGACATACAATAATCATAATTTAAATTAATTAGATTAACATCATTCATCTGCATCTAATGTACCAAATGTATGACCTCTATTTTTCGTTTTTGGTAGTATGATTACATTACTACCAAAAATCTTTTTCCAAATATCATTATATGCGTCATAATAAACATCCATTTCTGGATTACATGTATTTTTTACAACTATATAATTGAATTTTGAAATAGTTTCATAATTGTATAATAGAATTCGTTCTAATAATTCAATATCACTTGATTTACCAAGAAAACCTACACTTGCATAACAATTATTCATATTTTAATTCGTCATTTTGTAAATCTTTAATGTTGATAAATTTTATTCCTTGATCAATTAATGGTTGATTATTTTTTTTGATTTCATTGAAGAAGTTCCATGCTAATACAATGATTATATCTGGTTTAACTTCATTAATTTTTTCTCTAGAAAAAATTGGTATTTTAACACCTGGGAGTATTTTATTGTGTTTAAGTTTATTATCTTCTATAATATAACTAATTTCATTGGATGTTATACCATAATAGTTCAAAGATGTAGTTGCTTTGGCAGGAGATCCATATCCTACTAATGTTAGTCCTTTATTTTTCAAAAACGCAATATGTTTATTAACATTGATTTTTGCATTTTGCACTCGTTTTGCAAATTCTAAATATGTAGAATATTTGGTCAGACCAAATTCTTCTTCATATTTAATAAATTCAGATACACTAGAATCTTTAACAACATCATTTCGATTGATATAAACTCTAATAGATCCACCGTGTGTATTTACATGTTCCACTTTAGTAATATATAATCCTAAACGTGTGAAAAAATTATTAAGAGAAATCACACTCCAATAATTAACATGTTCATGATAAATATTATCAAATGTCAAATCTTTGATTGTGTCTAACAAATATTGAACTTCTATAATAAATGTACCATTATCTTCCAATAATTTAAATGTAGCGTTTGCAATTTCTTCTAGTCCATCTGCATGTGCAAATACATTTGATGCAGTAACTAATTTAGCTTTTCCGTATTTACTAATTATTTCATCGACTACATCATCTGTAAAATAATTGTTAATTGTATCAATACCATTTTGAATTGCAATAGATGCGATATTTTTTGCGGGTTCAATTCCTAATACTTTAACGCCGTTTGTTTTTAATGGTACTAATGCAATACCATCATTAGACCCAATATCAACAACTAATGTATTTGAATTTAAATTAAAGTCATTGATATATTTTTGTGCAGCACTTGCAAAATGGTCTCTAAAACTTTTTGCAGTGGATGATACATATAGATAATGATCAAACATTTTATTGGCTGGAACGACATATGATAATTGACAGTTATGACTATCAGGACAATAAGTTAATTCCAATGGATAGAGTTCGTCGGTTTGATTGATAGAATCTAATAGATTATTTGCCAATGGTGATAATCCTAAAGACAAGACTGGTTTAATGTTTATATTTTTACTATTACGACATTTTGTAGCATAATTGTTTAATAGATTTTGTCTAAACTCATCGTCAACTAATACATACGGAATAGTATGTGTAATACCATAGTTAGAATGTTCTCTTTCACCACGAACGAGATTTAAGAAAATAGAATCTTCTAAAAAGACCATAGTATGAGCAACATTTGGTTGAATTACAGCAATATCACCTTCAAAAATAATACGTGTTTGGATGGTAGCTTTAGGGTCACTCAAATCTTTGATAACACTAATGTATTTACCTTTAACCAATAAACACTTTTGTTCTTGTATTGGATGATAGTGATTTGCACGAACTGTTCCTTTTTTGGATTCTATATAACCAATTAAATTAATAGGTTCAGGCAATTCATAATTTGAAATTTTTCCACGATTGTCAATATATTCTTTACCGCCATTAATAATAAATTCTAGTTCATCAGACTTTTTATGTGGAGTCCAGTTATTTATCATTTCTTGAATAGAATCTTCCAAGTTGTATAAAAATTTAAATCCAGTAGATAGTAACTTTTTATTTGAAAGTGTATATCCCAAATTTGGAATTTCATCATTGGTACTAATGATATTTAAATCTGGTTTAATTTTTTTACATATGTTAGCAACTTCCGATACAGTTTTATTTTCATTTGACAAATGAAAAACTTCATTGGTTATATTGTTTTCTGCGAAGAATTTAAAACAACGTGCAATATCAATGACAGAAACCAAGCTCTTGTATTGAACACCACCCGAAAACAATTTAATTTGTAAATTTTGAGCTGCCATTTTGGAAAACAGATTAGGCATAATGTTTAATCGCATTGTATCACCTGAATATCCATATGCAGATGCAAGTCGCAATATTACATGATTTTTTCCTGATGATTGAATTTGTTGTTCGTTTTGATACTTGCTTTTTGAATACGAAAGAACAGGAGTAGGAATTTCATCTTCAGTTAAATCAAATTTTGTGTCGGATATTCCTTCATAAATAACATGTGTGGAAGGAAAGATTAATTTTGATGTATCTGGTAATGCATTCAAAATATTGGATGTTCCGATAATTGCAGTATCTGCAATAGATTTATCTTTTAATTCAGACGATTCACTCTTTGTATAAGATACATCTGTAATACCGGCTAAATGATGTACAATATCCGCATCATGACATAATTCTTTAATTTTTACATTGTCCAATATATTTAGCTGAACAAATTTAAATCCCCAATCTGTAAGTTGTTTAACTTGATCAGATAAAAATTTAATATCGGTTGCATAAATTTCTTTATATCTAGTTTCGCCGGAATATAATTTGCATAATTCATATCCAATATATCCCAATGCTCCTGTAATAACAATTTTCTGTTTTTTCATAAATTAACTTGTTTTTTTAATGTGTTCCTTTATTTCCGTGATAATATACTTTGCAATTGCTTTCGTTGTCAATTGTTTCATCAAAATTATGAGTCAGTTCTCTAGCTTCTAACAATAACGATTTTGGTAAATGTGTTAAAATATTTTGTGGACATTTTTCCAATTCTGGAAAATATGGTATACATCTATTTGCTAAAATTTCTAATGTCCGCAACGATTCCCACCAACCAGTTATTGCTTTTCGTGTTGTTACACCATAATACGATTTATGATAATCATCAAATTGTAATGTGTTTATATATTCAATCATATTCAAGAAACTACTACCGTCATTACCACCTTTCTTTTGAAATAGATTAAACTTTCCTTTATAAATGTCTTTATTTAAGAAATGATCGCTTTCTGATAGATTTCAGTCAAATGATACGGTAACTTCACAGTCACTATCAATTGTATTTAATAGATTATTGAAACATCCTTCTCTAGTAAAATAATGTAGTCGATTATTTTTATGTGCCGAGTTTGATGAGAATTTACAATGTCTTACAAATATCTTGATTTTCATATACGATTTTTAAATTTTTCAATTTCAGTATGGAAATTTTCCCATGATTTCGCTCTAAAAATATCTTTCAGATTAATCAGTTTAATTTTATCCATATACGGATCATTTCTTTTGACAATATTTTCTGAGACATAAATACCTTTCATAACATATTGTTTTACATTAATTTTCTTTTGTTTTGCAACTTCCATTGCAACTGACATGAAAGTATCTTCTGAACCATAATGTCCTAAAAATTCTGGTATACCTATGAAATTCATAATTTCTTTGGAATATAGAGTAAACCAACCACATCCAAATTTAGTTGGATTGTTTACATAAATTGATATTTCTTCTAAATTTTGATTGTAAGTTAAATCCGGATCATGTTGTTTTTCGTATTCATATGGATGATTTTTATAATCGTTATGTACAATATGATCCCACGAAGAATCCCATAATTTAACAATTTGAGGGGTAACGATATATTTTCCTTCCAATTCAAATCCTACATCTAAAATATATTTTAATGTAAATGGGTGAAATGCAATATCACAATCCAAGAAAATAAATTGATTATAGTTTCCTTTTGATGCTTCTCTTTTTTGTGCAGTAGTTCCTAAAATAGAATTATCATCAATGATTTCAAATATCGATTCGTATGTCCAATCTGTTAATTGTTTAAGAGATTCAAATTTATTTTTAAAATAATCTTGTTTTAATTTACATTCTTGCCAATTTACTAATTGATCTGAAAGATTGAGACTTACTTTAATTGAAACTTTATCCTTTGGATCTAGATATAATGAACATTCTTTAAGTCTATGTAGTGTATTTTCTAAATCGTCAATTTCATTTGGAAGAATATGAGATACAATTTGTGTAGTTTTGATTTCTTTGATATATAAAGCATCACCCCATTCTGCATCACTCCAATGTGTTTCTTTTCTTAGAAATCCATATTGTTTTAAATACGAATCAATATCATCTATTAAATCGTTATCTTTATATACAGATGCACAATTTACTTCTGTATAGATATAGTCTATATTTGTTAGTAACTCTCCTAATCCTTTAATTGCTCTTAATTCCACCCCTTGTAAGTCAATGTTTAGAAAGTTATATTTAGTAATATCAATATTGTTTTCATTGATCAATGTTTTTATAGTCTTTGTTTTACCCTTAAATTTATCAACAATTACAATATGTGGATAATATTTTTTATGTTTATCTAGATCAAGAATAGATGAAGATTGACCATTATTGGTAATTTTAAATTCTACGTCAACATTATCTTCATCTGAAATGATACAATTATAAATTTTATGATTGGGACTATTTTTTAATGTTTCTATATCAATATTATATAGATTCGGATTACCTTCTACCCAAATTACATTTTTAATATTAAAACGATCATAATCAGATTTTTCTTCTAATAAATGTGCGCCTAAATGTAAAATTCCTTTAATATTAGGATTATATTTTTTAATTATTGATTCCAATGATATTAACATAATTTAAATCTTTATCCATTCTTTTGGTGTCATGTCTTTTGTATCTAAATGGCCTAATGCATGACCAAACCACTGTTTTGGAACAACTACTTTTTTATTTGAATTATTGTTTAACCAAGATCCCCACCAACCAAATGTACTATTTCCTATAATGTTATGATTGCACATAGTCATTAAACATAAGTCTACATAATGAGAATTACCTTCTGAATAATAAATTGAATCATTTTCACCAAAAACTTCTTTACACCAAGCAATATCATCTGAAAAAATAAAGTATTGATAGTCATTATTATCATAAATTTCGTTTATAGCATTTTGATAGTATGACGCATCCATAATAGGAAATTGATGTTGAATACCCAAATAATCTCCTCTTCTAATATGAATAGAAATGATGTCGGTTTTTTTGTTTTTATTAAAAATGTCTAAAGCTTTATCTCTGATTTCCTTTTTGAATACAAAAGTCCCTCTAATAATATCTTTTATGTGTTCAAAATATTTTTCGCTTTGAAAGTATCCTTCTATGTTTGTATTGTCACTTACATTGAAAATACTTTCATCAAAATGATGGTGAGGTTCTTTATAAGAATTACTAACAATAGTATCACCACTGTCATTGATTTTTACATCAAAACAGTCAAATAAGTCAAGTTTATAACTTATCCATTTACCTGTAAACATGTCTAAACATCCATTTGGTTTAACTTGTTTATTTTTTTCAACTGGTATAGATGGTATATAATTATTTTTATATGCAACACCTAATAATGCAGATAGCTGAAATAGTTGATTACCCAATCTTCCACCATACCCTATACTATTATGCGTTATCATATAATATTATTTTCTTTAAAAATATTAGTCAATTTTTTATTAATTGTTTGGATATAGTCTCTATATTCAAATGCTTTTTGATAATTTTCCTCGACTGCATGTAGTCTATCTTTATAGTAATCAGTAGTCAAGTTATTAATAAGTTTAATTGCTTGGTCTGCGTTTTGAAATTGAATTATTCCATCCGGATTATAAAATTGTCCTATATTTGAACATCCGTAATAAATCGGAATAGTTTTACACATTATACAATCAGTAATCTTTTCTGTAAAATAACTTTCTCTTGAATTATTCTCTATACAAATTGAAAATTGATATTTACCAAATGAATCCTCTTTTGTATCTTTCATTGTAGAGAAATGATTTAAATTTCCTAATTGAGTCCAAAATTCTTTTGGTACTTTAATTTCATCTTTTCTATCAAATATTTCATGTCTAATTGCATGTCCAATTGCTTGTAATTTATTTCCTCTTAAAAATGATACAGAAAATTCTTTTTCTCTTTTTTTAGCATTTTTTGTTCCAGATTCGAATATATGTTTATCATCAAACCAAGATTCTCCGTATACTAAAAAAGAAGAATTTTCACACTGTCTTAAGACTTTATCACTCCAAGACAAAATTAAACTAAAATATTGTTTATTTGCAATTGCCCAATCATGATTGCCAAAATATTCATTTGGTTCACTTACTATCAATACATTTAATGGAGATAAAGAAAGTTCTTTTTCACTTGGTCTTATATCATAAAATAATGAAAAATTTACATGTGATAAGTCTTTTAATCCAACGTGAAATTTTTCTGGTTTGATAAACGTACTGAATATATTCATATATTATAACTTGATTTTTCCTACGATGATATCTTTGAGCATTATCCAATCAGAAGCTTTTGCCCATAAAGGATTTTTGAATGCTGCAGGTTTATTTTTTTCAATAAAGAAATGACCACTCCATGCAAACGGATATACAACAAATGGAAGAACAATAAACATTGGAAAAAACAAAAAAGATTTCCAAAAAACAAGATATATACATAGAAAAAGATAAGCAATTGTAGTAAATTGTCCTAATACATGAAGTCTTCTATTCCATTTATTTTGATGTAGTGTTAAGTACATTACATAATATTCTTTGAATGTCATAATTTTTTAATTTAAATGTTTAACCAATTCACTTGATGAGTATATTTTAGGTAAATCTAAGATATGTTCGTGAATTCCGATTTCTTTACACACTTCTGATTCTGCCGTAACTAAATTGTTTCCTTTTCTATCTCCGCTATTAAAGAATGTCAAATCATCGTCTTTATATTTTTTTCTAAAATGTCTCAATGATTGACATTGAGTTTTATCATTATCAATACAAATAAATACTTCATCTACAGACTTCAAATTTATTATAATCTTACTTCTGTGAGATTCATCCATGAATTCTTTTGAACCTTTTAAATTTCTTTGAAAATCACTATTTACTATTGCAACTAACCAGTCACAATGTTCTTTTGCTCCATTGATATATTCTACATGACCATAATGTAGAGGATTGAAATAACCTGAAATAATTCCTATTTTCATAAAATTTTACTTACTCCTTCTTTCTCAAAATTAAATTCCATAATATTATTTTTATATACTTCTTCAATTTTTGTTTTTGTATTTTTATTACATATTACTAAAACAAATCCACAACCTCCGCTACCAAGTAGTTTGGCACCATATGACCCCAATGACATACAAGTGTTTATAATATTATCTATATTGTTATTTGATATTATAGGGGATATATTTTTCTTTTCTAACCACGAACTATATAATAGAGAACCTATATTTTTAATATCTTCATTTATGAATGATTGATATGCTTCTTTAGCTATACTAAGTATATTACTTTTATCTTTGTTTTTATGAGATAGTGCAATATCATCGGAACATCTTTGTTCGTTTGAATATATTAATATCATTGACTCTTCTAATTGTGTTTTGAAATCATCAGTAATAGGCAATGGTTTTACAAAAAAATCACCATCTTTATTTATTTCAATTGAATTTGTTCCGCCATAAGATGCCCAGATTTGATCTTGAATTCCACCATATTCTTTTAAAATTTCTCTTTCAATTTTAATTGCATCATTTGCAATTAATTTTTTATTTGATGGTAAATTTAATATTTTCCTAAGAACATAACAAAGTCCTACGCAATATGATGATGAACCTCCGAGCCCAGTTCTACCAGGAATATCTGTAAATGAGTTTAATTCAACATGCCAATTTGGAGAAAAATATTTTAAAGTTTCCTTAATTAACGGATTAGTAATTTCATCAAATGATATAACTTCTTCTAATTTTGAATAAGTTATTACACTTTTTTTTGACATAATATTAGGACGAGTACGAATACAAATATAATTATATTTATTGATAGTGGTTCCGATTATTAAAGATCCATGTTTCTCATAGAATTCTTTATAATCAGATGATCCTCCAAATAGAGATAATCTGAACGGACTTTTTATTATAGTCATTTAATTTTTCATTATAATAATCTGATCATTTTATAAGAACAGTTGATTTATTTCTTTATTTTTCCACATATTATAAACTTTTAACTCAAAATTTATTAAATCTTGACTAGTGATATATTATTTAATATTTCTAACAATTTAGTAATTTTTTCTTTTTTTAATGTTGGATAATTTCCAATATACCAACTAAAATTATGAATGTAATCTACTACTTTGAAATCATCATAGTTTATATTAAAATGTTTCTTTATATACGGTTGACGGAGTTGATTTCCTCCACCAGACATTCCTCTTCTAAATTCAATTGCATTACTCTTTAATATATTTTCTAATACGTCTCTTTTTTCAAATGATCCATCTTTTAATATAACAATAAATGCATAGTTACATTGTCCTTCAATCTCAATATCAGTAATATACTTATTTTTATCTAAGTTTTGAATGAAATAATCAAAGTTACTGACCCTCTTTGAATTATTGTCGTCTAATTTCTTTAGTTGAGATAACCCTAATACAGCATTTAATTCAGTGCTTCTGAAGTTATGGGAAGGTCTTAAGAAGATAAAATCTTTATTTAAATCAGGATTTTCTTTTGTGATTTTGTTCTTGAAATCATTATCAGTCATTTCTCTTGTCATTCCATGCGAACGTAATGCTCTGCAAACTTGATAAAAATGATTATCATTGGTACAAATAATTCCACCTTCAATTGTAGACATGTGATGTGCAAAATAGAAACTAAAATTACTTGCAAATCCATATGAACCCACTTTTTTTCCTTTAAATGTAGTTCCGTGTGATTCACATACATCTTCTATTAATAGAATGTTTTTTTCTTCACATAGATTCAACAGTTCTTGTGTCAAGCCATTAATACCAAGTACATGTGTTAAGAAAATTGCTCTTGTTTTTGGTGTAATAAGTGACTTTAGTGTTTCAATGTCAAATGAAAAGTTCTTTAGATTGATATCACAAAATACAGGAGTAAATTTTGTAAATAGAACAGATGAAATATCTGAAATCCAAGTTAATGGTGGAATGATGATTTCCCCATCTTCATAGATATAATCTAATGCTAACATGGTTAATTCATTTGCAGATGCGCCTGAATTCAGCATTAAATTATACTTTGTGCCTAACCACTGACCCCACGCATTTTCAAATTCAACTACTTTTGGTCCATTGGTAAGTTTAGGAATAGGATCTTGTTGTAAAAATTCAATTAAAGAATTAATATCACCTCTATCTATATTATCTGACATTAACGGTAAATAAAAATTATTCATAATTATATCATTCAAATTTATCTTTGTTAGTTGATGGATAAACAAGTAATTCTGGATTCAATGATATTTGAAGTGGTTTTATAAACATATTAGATAGAAATTCTTCTCTTGGCAAATATGGAAACATATCCTCAATTGGAGTTTCCCATCCAATTAACTTGGGATCATATGTATGATATTCATGACAGTTTACGTCTATAACTAACGATCCTTTGAAGTTTAACAATTGTTTAATTTGGTTACGAATTGATTCATAATCACTTCCATCTATTTTCATGGTATTCACTCCATATGATTGAGCAACTTTAATAAAATCAGGTGGATTATATCCTTTTGGACCACATGCTTCCATTCTTCCTTCAAAATTAGTTTCTTGAAATGCTTTAGTGATACCATAAATATGGTTATTTAATATAATTACTTTAACACTTATATTATAATTGATTAATGTTTGGAGTTCTTGAATGTTCATATTCATGCCTCCGTCTCCAATAATACAAACTACATTTTGTTTTTCTTTATCTGACGCAAACCACGCACCAATAGAAGCAGCAAATGAAAATCCCATCGGTGAATTTCCATTATTGGTGAAATATCTTTGTCCTGTTTTAGTTTTAAATGCGTGATTTGTAATTACAACATTACCGCCACAGTCTGATATTAAGATATCATCTTTATGCATTTCTTCAGATAACATTCTGGTAAATGCATATGGATTAGTATGTTTAGTCTTATTAAACATTGTAGGAACAACAGGATCGTATTTATCTCGCCATTCAATGCATTTATTTACCCATGTAGAAAAATTTAAATTGATATTATTTTGTTTTAATTTTTCTATTAATAGTTTAATAAATACTTTAGCATCACTTAATATACATTCGTCAAATGGTAATTGTTGAAGTTTTTTCTGTAATGCGGGAGCATCAATATCAGTAATATATTTTTTTGCTTCACGAGCAAAACTTTTTACATTACCTCCTGTAATACGTCCTGAAATTCTACTACCTATCGCAAGTAGTAAATCTGAATTTTGGATACCAAAATTTCTGCCTGGACCGCCATATGTTCCAATTCTACCACCATAATATTCATAATCAGAACATACTATGTCGAGTGCATTCCAAGTTGGGAACATTGGAATTTTCAGTAAATGTCCCAATTCTAACAAATCTTTTTCTGCTTTTGCCAATCGTACTCCGCCTCCAATCATTAATACTGGTCGAGATGACGTTTTAAGATCTTCTATAAATTTATTTATTTGTTTGGATATTTTATCCATATCATATCCTGAATCTAAAGAATTATCATATCCTAATAGTTTATCTGGATCGATTTCTGCTTTGGAAATATCAATTGGTATATCAATATGAACTGGTCCAGGTCTACCTGATTTCATGATATGAAGTGATTTTTCTAATTCATATTTAATATCTTCAGGTTTAGTAATCATTACAGAGTATTTAGTTACAGGAGTAAAACACCCTACTTGGTCTGATTCTTGAAATCCAACTTGTCTTATAGACGTATCGGGTCTCATAAATTCTTGTTTAATTTGTCCTGTAATAAACAAACAAGGTACGGAATCATAAAAACAATTACCTGCACACGTAATTAAATTTTGTCCTCCAGGTCCGCTTGTTGCCATTGCTACTCCAAAATTACCACTGACTTTCGCATATGCTTCCGCAGCAAATCCACAAGCTTGTTCATGCATAGGTGCTATATAATCAATTCCATCTATTCTAGTAAACGCATCAACTAAATGACCAGTAGCAGCTCCATAAACTTGGAATACTTCTTTAATTCCTTCTTCTTTTAATTTAGTAAAAATATAGTCAGACAATTTCATTTTATATCCTTTGATAAATTTTTTATGTTGGTAAAATTATGAATTTACTTCTTTTGTACATTCATATTTCCATTTAACATCGCCAAGTAATTTTTCTAATTCTTCTTCTTTAATTTCATAAAAATTTTCTTTGGCTGGAAATTTTAATTCTCTGACTTCATTTGAATATTCTTTCAAAGCATCAATCATAAGATTTCCCGCTTCACAATAACGTTTAACAAACTTAGATTTAAATTCCCAGAACAATCCCATTAAATCGTGATAAATAACTAATTGTCCATCCACTTCATCTCCCGCACCAATACCATAAACAGGAATATTTAATGCACGAGCAATCATACCTGCGGGTTCTTTAGGCATTGCCTCTAATAACAAAGCGGAACATCCTGCTTCTTGCAATTTTAAAGCTTGTTTTAATACAATTTCTGATTGTTCTGCGGTTTTACATTGTACCTTATATCCTCCTAGTTTAGCTCTAGTATGTGGTGTTAAACCTAAATGTGACATTACCATAATGCCAGAATTACAAATTGCTTTAACTCTATCATACATTGCTCCTTCAACTTTTACCATATCACATCCAGAAATGATAAATCTGCCTGCATTTTCAATAGCTAATTCATCAGATGATTGATAGGACATATATGGCATATCTCCTATTAAAAATGCGTTTTGATTTCCTTTATTAACTGACTCACATGCACGAATCATATCATCCATAGTGACTGGAATTGTGGTTTTGTGACCCAACGTAGTCATTCCCAATGAATCGCCTATAAGAATACAATCTACTCCAGCAGCATCTGCAATACGTGATTGTGGATAATCATAAGCTGTAACTAATACAGTTTTTATATTATTTAATTTGTGTTGGTTGAGCGTTAAAATTGTCTTTTTAGTTTTGATGTCGGCTGCCATAAATTTTTATTAGTATTTGTTTGATTTCAAAATTGAATATACACCAATATTAATTATTAGTCAATATTTTTATTTATTTTCTTTAAACCATAGAATGGTTTTTTCTAATCCAACTCTTAAATTATATTTAGATTGCCATCCAAATTCATTTTTAATTCTGGATATATCAACTAAACGAATAGGAATCATAGTAGGTTTAGTCGTGTCATAATTAAATATAGGACAATATCCATATATATCTGTAATAGTTTCTACTAATTCTTTTATAGTTGTACCTTTACCCGTCGCTAAATTATATGCTCTTGCAGTTGGATTTTTTTCTACTACAGTCATTAAACCGTCAATAACATCATCTACATAAATAAAATCACGAATTTGATTGCCGTCACCCCATACTTCAAATGGATTCATTTTAGAATCCGCTTTAAGAATTAATTGGGGAATTACATGTCCATTATCATTAAATGCATCATGTGGACCGTATATTGCAGTTGTTCTAACAATACCAAATTTAGTACTGGAAATGCTATTATAATATTCTATTGCTTTTTCACAATATCTTTTCATCCATCCAACGCCATTGTATAATTTATGTGGATTAGAATTATATGCTTCTTCCTCTTTAACTGCATAATCTACATCAGGATACATAGTTGAACTTCCAATAAATCCAAATCTATCTAAATTAGAACGTACTGCGGCATCAAACATATTAATTGACGGAAATAAATTGTTTCTAACTAAATCCAGTGTATTTTTAGATTCAGTTTGTCCTTTTGCTCCTTTAATAAAGGCTACAAAGTTAAAACATATATCCATATCTTTTAAAACACTCATACAGTCTTCATGTTTCATTAAATCACATTGTATTACTTCAAGATTTGGATGTTTAATATTCAATTTTCTGTTTGAATAAACCGCAGCTCTTACATATGATCCTTCGTTTAATAATCTTTTTACTGCTGATTGACCTGTAATTCCTGCTGCGCCTGTAACTAACACATTTTTGTTTGTATAAAATGACATATTTTTATTTATTTGAAAACGTTATATCTTTTACCATCAATAGTAGATGAATTTAATTTATACCATTCAAGTGTTTTAGTCAATCCATCTTTTAAATTTATTTTTGGAGTAAATCCATAATTATTTAGTTTATTTGTATTTAATATTCGTTGTTTGTCTCCTGATGGTTTTGAAATGTCCCATATAATTTCCGGAATATAATCTGAAATTTCAATTACGGTATTTACTACGTCTTTGATTGATATACCTTTACCAGATCCAACATTTAATGGTTCGTTTATTTCATTTGTAACTGCAAAGATCATTGCTCTCGCAACATCTTCTGAATATATGAAATCTCGTATGGACGTACCATCTCCCCAGACTACAAATGGATTTTCTTTGTTATATACACGTTTAATTAAGGAAGGTATAACCATTGATGTTTCTGAAAAATCGTCGTAAGGTCCATATACATTTGCAGGACGAATTATAGAATAATTATTTAATCCATATTGTATTTTATATGTTTCTAATTGCATTTCACCCATTCTCTTTGCCCATCCTCCATACCAATCATGTTTGCTTGGAAATCCATTCCACAACTCATCTTCTGACATAACATCTGTTGGAGAGTATACACCAATTGTAGATACATACAAAAACCATCCAACATTTGATTGTCTAGCTGCTTCAATAATATTTGTGTTAAATCTCAAATAAGATACAAATATATTAGCAGGTTTTTCTTTTATTATTTTAGGCGATGTTTTGATTCCTATTAAGTTAAATACTACATCAACATTTTCGCATACTTTTTTGCAGTTGTCAAAGTTCATCAAATCTAATTGCATGAACTCTATGTCTGGTGGAACCAATGAATTATTATCAAGAGACACAATTCTTATGTTTGCACCTTCTTCTTTTAGAAGTTTAATTAATTGTTGTCCAATTAATCCTGTTCCTCCTGTAACTAATACTTTTTTTCCTTTTAAATTCATATGATATTTCTATAATAGTCTAATAAAAATTGGACGCTTTCATTTAATGAATACTTTGGTTTCCAACCTGTTTTGTTTTCAAATTTACTTACATCTGGTATCTGTAAGGTTACATCAACTGGTCTTAATAGTTTGGGATCTTGTTCATTAGGAATTTTTACTTTTGCATTTGACAATAATATATCTAAGAATTCACCAACTGTTACTGATTTTTCTACTCCAATGTTGTATTCGTCACCATAATCACATTTATTAATTGCAATCCAATATGATTCTACAATATCTCTTACATCAATAATTGATCTTACAGACTCAAGATTACCATAAACCAATTTATCTCTTTTACCGTTTTCAATCTCAACTACTTGCCTTGCAAATGCACTTGAGAATATGTCTGGTCTTCTTGGATTGATATATGTAAATGATCTTGTAAGAACAACTGGTATGCCATATGAAAGATAATAAGATCTCATCAATTTTTCTTGTGCCAATTTACTGATTGCATATACATTGATTGGATCAATTTTATGGGTTTCTTTGATAGGTACATCTTCTGGTTTTACTTGGCCATAAACTTCAGATGTACTACAGTGATGAATAATAGGTTTAATTTTTAATATTCTCACTGCTTCTAACAAATTTAATGTGGAATCTACGTTATTTTTAAAAATAGCAGATGGATATTCAAAACACATTCTTACATTAGCAATTGCTGCCATGTTAAAAATATAATCAGGTTGTATTTCCTCAAGGGTTCTAATAACAGATCCCATATCAGTCAAGTCACACGTATACAATTTAACCTTATCTTTTATATTTTTAAGATTTCCATTGGAAGAATCTGTGTGCCATCTTGATATACCTGACACTTCTAAATTTGGAAGTGTAGTTAGATATTCTGCTAAGTAACTTGGTCCGCTTCCTCCAATTCCCGTAATTAATGCTTTTTTATTCATAGATTTGTATATTTAGTATTGGAATTAATTATGATTTGATATGACTTAATTAATTCTTTAATTCCATAATCCAAATTATATTTTGGGGACCAACCAGTGTTTTCTAACTTTTCATTGCTTACAATATAATTTCTTTTATCTTGATCTTTTGCAAATTCATCTTGTTTGATTACAAAATCAGGAACGTATTGTTTAATTTTTTCACACAATTCTAATTTACTTAGATTTGCGTCAGATAATCCAACATTAAATACTTCTCCTTTATAAAAATTAAAGTTCTCTAACATTCTAACAAATACTTCAGAAACGTCTCTTACATGAATATAATTTCTTTTAAAATGTGACTCAAATAATACAATGTATTTATCAGTTAATGATTTCAAAACAAAGTCATTTACCAATAAATCTTTTCTGAATCTATAAGATGTTCCAAATACTGTTGCCAATCTTAGTGAAATTGCTCTATTTGAATCTAATGCATATCTTTCACCCAAACATTTAGTAATACCATATGTTGAAATAGGGTTTAGTCTAGTCTTTTCTGTACAGAATGTATCATTTTCACCGATTCCATATCCACTGTTTGTATTTGGTAAAATAATTTTAGTGTCTTGACTTGTATTTCTTACGATAAAATCAATTTGATTTGCATTTACATCTTCTGCTAATTTTTTATCACGATCACATGATGGAAATCCTACGATTCCTGCAAGAGGAAATATGAAATCTACATTTAGATATTTTTTAAGTTTGTTTTGATCTCTTACATCACCATATACAAATTCTAATTTTTCATTTGCACATAATGGAAATAGACCATCCTGTTTATACATTAGATTGTCATATACTGTGATTTTACTTATATTTAAGTCTTCTGAAATTCTCAGTAATTTTTCTACTAAAATAGTACCTAAATAACCCGCTCCGCCTGTAATTAGTATTTTCATATATCGTATTGTTTTAAATGTCTCTGATAAAATTTTTCTGTTGTATAGTTATTTTTAACATAATTGTACATATTGTTAATTATTTTTTCACAATAACTCCAATTATTTAGACAATCTTTAATTGTATCTTCTAATTTATCCATACTATCAAAATAAATAAAATGTTCATTGGGCGTATAAAAATATTCAACAACATTCCATTCGTCTCTCAATAGTAACACTAATGATTTTGTCGCACCTGCCTCCGTAACTCTTCCTTTTATTTGAGGCATGAATCCATAATCAATCATTTTAAATGCTTCATTCAACTCCCAATGAGGCATTTTTTTAATATTAGATGCTTGTTGAATACTTAAATTAGAGTAGGGAATGTGTAAAAGATTAACACACACTGAAATTTTACATTGGGAATTAATTTTTAATTTATCTACATGAGATACACCTCTATCAGTGACGTGAGAGAGTGGATCTCTAGAAATAAATCTATATTTTGGAAATTTTTTAATGATGTCAGTTACATTATGATGAATACTATATCCTTTATCAAAACCAGTAGATCCAATATAACATACATCATAAATCTTTTCATTTTCAAACATTAATTTTTCATTTTGAATTAGATTAGTCAATTCAAATTTATCAGTATTGTATATTGAATTTTCCCATGCTGCAGTATATGGACATGTATGTAATATTTTTGTCCAATAATCTAATTCCCAATTACCTCTTTCATGTGGAAGTTGACCATTAACAAATCCATTTGGTTCTTCTGCTTCAAAATAAACAGTATATTTAAATTGATTTCTATCAGGTCGAACTATTCTATAACCTGGATTTATACCAAATGCATATAACAAATTATTTTTTTCATTTTCAAATAGGGAAAAATCTAAATTTATAGGAAGTCCGTCTTGATATTCCGATCCACCGTCAAATAAAACTTTCATATTATGATTTTGGTAAAATGCTTAAATATCCCTGATGTTTATAGTTTTTTTCAAATACATGTGTAGATTCAAATGCTTTATAAATAAAAGAAGAATCTTTACTTAAATTTTCGGCATCCAAGTATTTTTTGACAGGATTTACTGAATGTTCATATAACTCACTTGGCTCATATAATTTAAAATCGTCAATGATGATTACATCTTTACTTGTATCTCTATTTTTCTTGATATTATCAATCTCTAAATGTAATGGAAATGATTCTTCTTTAAATGTTTTGATTGATTCTTCATAAGAACATTTGTGAAAATCTGCACCAGGAAAATGTGCGTCTAAAAAGAACAAGACGGGTTTATCTTTGTCCAATGTTGGTACATATTCTTCCAATGCTTTTGAAGAATAATTGTGTATATATGTTAGATTAGTGTTTGTAATAATCTTTTTTGCATTTTCAATAAATTCACCATCAATATCTACTGTATAAAAATGTTCAAAATTTGATTTTAATGCATGACGAAGGCTAATTGCTTCACCTGTACCTGTTTCAAAATATACCTTTAGATTGTATTTTTCAATCAAAGGTTCCAATATAAATGCGTTTAATTGTCCCATAACTTTTATTTATTAAAACCGTCTTTTGTAATTTGTGTATAATATTTCCAATCGTCTGAAAATATAGGTTGATGTAAATAATTTTTACTTGGGTTATCATATCTAAGATTATTTTCCGAAACTCTTTCATAGATACTTACATTTTTCAAACCAATACATTTCATTAAATAACATAAACCAGTTTCTACTGTGTGTATTTCTTCTGCTTGTTCTATTACACCCAACCAGTCAAATACATGGTCCCAATCATATATATTCATGTATATGTTCTTGAAACTATTTTTCGGAATTATATTTTCATTTCTAGCAGTACGAGGGGGAGTTCCATATAAATTGTTGATAAAATTATATTTTTCTCCATTTTTAATACCAAGAAAATTTTTGAGATATTCTTCTCTTTCTTTATTTCTATTAAATGAAACATAATTTGTCCAATCACGATAATCTATTTGACAATATTTATACTTTGCAATCATCATAGATTTTTCATTTTCAAACATTAAATGACTTACTCTTTGCAATGGCAAATAAAGAAAATTGTCAGTTTGTATAAAATTATATGTGTCATTTAGATAAATGTCTTTGTGCGGAAAATCTTCCGTTTCAATTACAAACGAAACCGGACATACAATATAATCCTTAATATAAGAATAATGTTTTTCCACAGGCCAGATGACATCGTATCCAGAATCGACTAAATTTTTTACAATTTTTTGACAGAATATGATGTCACCTAAGCCTGCTGGTTGTCTAATTATACATTTCATTGTTAAGAATATTTCTCGTAACCTATCTTAACCTCGGATAAGTCAGAATTAAAGAACTTATTTTGGAAATTTTGTTTTGCGGTGTGTCTTTGATAATTACAGTAATCTACATGTTTTGCAGTTACTTCGTTAGTTTTTGCCTTATCAACAGCATCAAATGTCAATTCATTGGCTTTTATGATATTTTTGTATTCCTCTGAATTTATCATTGATGACCATGTTGTGATATCAAATTGTTTCTGTAAATGTATATAACATTTGAGCCACGCATCCGTACCAGATGATGATTTTTGTTTTTTTACATCTAGAATACTTAAATAATCAAACGCATACGCTTCATCAACAATCAATGTTATCATACAATTTTAGCAATCAAAATTTCGTCTTGACTCCGCCAAGTTGAACCGTATGAAATATTATAATTTGGATTAATCTTATATATTTCTTTAATAACATTGTCTCTGTCAAAATAGACACTAATATCATCTACTAATATTGTATGAGTTTTAATTGGATGAGTTTTTAAATAATCTAATTCAATATAAGTTGAATCACCATTACTAATATGAGCATCTAACCAAAACAATGCAGGTTCATTGATTTGTGATAAAATATTTGGAAATTCAGATTTACTGTCACCTAAATATAAAGATACTTCGGGTCTATTTTTCCATCTTTCTTTTGAGAAATTGTAAAATTCAGGATTAATTTCCACCGAATATAACTTTTTTAATTCACATGATAAAGCAATATTAATCCCCCCGCCTGTATTTGTACCTGTTTCTACAAATACATCGTGATTTCCCTTATTTTGAGTAAATAATGTATGTATCCAATAACAAACTTCGCCTGTAATACCGTTGTTATTTACTTCGATAACTTTACCGGGAGAAGTAAGTAAATCTGGCTCGGTATTATAAGTATAAGTATAATTGGACATAATTATTTGTTGAGTTCAATTTGTGATTTAATCCAATTAAATAAACTTGTAGTTCCTACAATTAGTGATTGTGAAGGTGACCAACCTAATTTTTCTTTAATTAGAGTATTATCACTGTTTCTACCATTAACACCTGTTGGACCGGAAATATTATTAATAGAAATATTCTTACCCGAAATTCCAATAATCATCTTAGTAAAGTTATTGATACTAATCATTTCTTCACTTCCAAGATTTACGGGACCACTGAAATCAGAATTTACCAATCTAAGAATGCCCTCAATACATTCATCAATGTATAAGAAACTACGAGTTTGATCACCCGTACCCCATACGTCAATAGAACCACCATCTTGTGCATCTAATACTTTTCTACAAAGAGCCGCAGGAGACTTTTCTTTTCCACCTTTCCATGTTCCTTCTGGTCCAAAAATATTATGAAAACGTGCAATATGAACTCTTAGTCCGTAATTTCGTTGGAATGCCAAAAACATTCTTTCACTGAATAATTTCTCCCATCCATATTCACTATCAGGTTCTGCTGGATACGCATCACTTTCGGCACATTTAGGATTGTTAGGATCCATTTGATTGTATTCAGGATAAGCACATGCACTAGAAGAGTAAAATACAAATTTAACTTTCTTTTTTGCACATTCATATGCAATATTCAAATTAATTAATGCCGAATTATGCATTACATTAGCATCATTTTCTCCTGTGAATATGTATCCTGCACCGCCCATATCAGCCGCTAATTGGTATACTTCAAGTTCACCGTCACTATATGGAATTATAGATTCCACATATGCAGGATTTCTTAAATCACATACTTGAAATTCATCAGCGATTCCTTCACAATATTCGTTTCGTTTCAAATCAACTCCACGAACCCAATATCCTTCAGATTTTAATTTTTTAACTAAATGTCCACCGATGAATCCACCGGCACCTAATACTACAGCTTGTTTTTTATTCATACTTTAAATCCTTTATTTTCTTCATGCGTAAACTGTTTGTTATATCTCATATTTGTTTCTATTTGTTTTTCTATTGTTTTATTGTGATGTGATTTTTTACTTCACTGTCAATGAATATATTATTTTGTTCCCGCCATGTTTTTGCATTAATTGACTTGTCATCAATTAATAAATCAAAATGAGGTTTATTTTTATCGATTAATTCATGATGTTTAACATTCCATTTTGTTAACTGTGACATTGTTAAATCATGATAATCAATTTTTGAAATGCCGCCTCTACCAGTAAAAATTGTAATTTTATTGCCAGAATCATACAATTCATTTATTTTTTTGATAACTTCTAAATATGGGGTAGCATTTGCATACTGTTTATCAATCGTATCGCAAATAGTTCCATCTAAATCAAAACAATATATCATACTTTAAACCCTTTATTTTCTTCATGCGTAAACTGTTTGTTATATCTCATATTTGTTTCTATTTGTTTTTCTATTGTTTTATTGTGATGTAAAGACAATTCATATTCATGTGGTAGATGAACATATGTTTTTGCACCTTCTACTTTTTCATGTAATCTACGTTCCCATCTCATATAATCAACATTACGAAATAATCTTCCTTGTGGATCTGGAAAATTAACTATAAACCGATCTTCATATGGTGTCAGTCTCCATCCCCATTGCGCCGCATTTTGAGTATTGACTCCCCTAAAATCATTTATACGGGGAATCCAGAATAAGTCAATATTTTTGTTTAACTCAATTAGTTCTTTTAATGATTGCAATAATGTTTCACTTGGCAATTCATCTGCATCAATTTGGAATATATACTCACCTTTACACAAACTCTTTCCATAATTTTTATGTTCGCTATAACTGTTATTAAGTTTGTGTTGATGTAATTGAAAGAATCCATTACTATGTTTAACTGCATTTTGTAATATTCCAATTGTATCTTTATCGTCACTATAATCATCGAGAATTATACATTCATTGCCCTCACTATATTTATATAGTCTTTCTAGAAGATGTTGAATATCAAACCCTTCATTGTGACACGTAACTAAATAACTTATAAATGGGGTTTCCATGATTATTATACTTTATTCAAACGAGGCAACTCAATCTTCTTTAGTTTGGGAAGAATTATCTTTTGTTCCACCGCAAATTCCGGAACATACTTATCCAACAATCCATGTAACAACTTATCCATTTCTTGCAAACTAAACTTTTTGGAATTTTCTTCTGCCAATTTCTCAGCTTTATCCGTCAATTGTTTATTGAAGGTATAATATGTTGATCTGATTTTATCTTGCGCAAGACCATATGCTACATAGAACCAACTACTTTCTTTAATTAACCATTGATTTACTGAGTCGGAATTGATCGGTTTAATTGTACCTTCAAAGAAATTACAATAAGACGGATTCAAGAAATCTAAATGTCCGCTCCAATTAGATACAAATAATGGTTTGCCACTCAATGAAGCTAATAATAATGGATGACCAAATCCTTCGCCGTGAGTAAAATTCAAATGAGCTTTTACTTTTGGATGATTATATAGACTATTCATTTCTTCATCGGTTAGTTCGCCGTGAATCAAATATACGTTTGGAGTATCTCCACCAACTTCATCTTTGACGAGTTTAATCTTCTTTAACATGTCATCTTTGTCTACTTTAGAAAAGTTAACTCCGCTTGTTTTGAGAATCAGACATGGACGTTCTCCGGTTTTATCCTTGAATACGTTCAAGAATGTTTTAATCAAATTTCCAATATCTTTACGATCATTGTATAATCCACCGTGAGTCCATTGACCGACAAACAAGAACGCAAATTTTTCTGGAATATCACACAGTGCAGTATTGACTGTTTCAACAATTTGATCGGTTTTCTTATATACATTGGTATTAGCCCCCCAGAAACAAACTTCCATTGGCTTTTCAACTTTCAATGGTTCTTGTCGTCCATCTTGATATTGCTTTGCAAAGTTTACATTTGAAAACACATCCTTAACAAATTTAGATGTAACAATATTAAAATTCATTCGGTTCATACCTTCAACAAATTCGCCTGAGGGTATGGTAGTTTCAATTCCTGCTGTAATTCCGATATTATACTTACCGTTTGGTTGAAATTCATTGGGAATGCTTATCTTGATAAATAGATCCGGTTGTTTATTTAACGGACCATTCAAAAAGCATTGTTGTAGTTGACGATCTTCTTCGGTTGCCAACTCATCTACCGTAGTTTTTGAGGGACAGTTACCCCAACGAGTTGCTGCAATTTTTAAATCATATTTTCCATATCGTAATATACTCTTAGCTATATCTGTAGATAAATCACCATATCCACTACGATTGAATACTGGGGCTTCTATAACACACAATGGTTTGTTACTATTCATAAATATTTATTTGAACTATTTTAAACGTTTTCTTTTTGTTTCATCAACTCTTCGTATCTTGGTTTGTTAGATGTGGATACACCCCTTTCATATAAACCACCGATTCCTTTATATTCAGTTTTGATGGCAGTATCAGTACTACCAAATCCACCATCGCCTCTTGTCGTTTTATCTAAATCGGACGTTTCGGTAAAATCAAAATTGTTATATTTTTCAAAAATGATTTGCGCAATAGCTGTTTCCTTACCATCTTTAACAACAGGAAGCTGTATCGGTTTGTCTCCAAGATTGATAAGTGCCACTAGAATTTCTCCAATATAATCACTATCAATTACACCGGCCAAAACATCAATTCCATGTTTTACCGCAAGTCCACTACGTGGTGCAACTCTACCATAAAATCCAGTTGGAATTGCTAACGAAATATCTGTTTTGAATGCTTTACGTTCGCCTGGTTTTAATTCGTATGACTCAGTTGTATACAAATCATAACCTGCTGCTCCAGCACTGCCCTTGACAGGAATAACTGCATTATTAGAGTGTTTCTTGATATTCATATTTTATTTTGTATTATTATGAATCTCCTGTTGCAATTTGTCAATATTTATTTTTGGAATTTCAACGCCCATAGAATCGTCCGGTTGAGCTTGATCATAAAATTCGTTTATGGTATAAACCTTGAATGTGGAAGGTGGAACATAATTGTTGATGGTAAAATCCATCGCCTTAATAAACTGTTCACACATATTCTTCGCATTGATACCTCCCTCATTCATGGCCCAACGTCTACCCTCCATACCACATTCTTCCCGTTTTTGTTTGCCCGCTAAATACCAATACATGATAGCTTCAGCCGATTCTTCCCATGTGCAAATATCATCAAAGATATATGGCGTAGGAATGCTTCCTTGAATGCTCCTTACCGATGGGAATATTGCTCTTGCCCACTTGCCATACGTTTTGTATTTGCCGACACTATTGGTTCCAAATTCTTTTGTAAATTTAACAGGATTACCTTCATCATCAACTTGACCAATTTGATCTTGTAATCCACCGGTTACATTCACAATGATAGGCGTACCACACATAATACTTTCCGCAATACTCAAACCAAATCCTTCATTGGAACTGATAAGAATAGTTGCATCCGCAATATTATACATCGCAGTCATTTGTTCTGGTGGAAGTTTTGCTTCACTAAATACCACATCATATTTTGGACATAATGCTTTAATAACTGTCGGTAGATCTGTTCCAGCATCTTGTAATTTTTCAGTATGTAACAACAATACACACTTACTTGCTTGCTCCGATGTCAAATTATCACAGAATGCACGATATGCCAATACTGTATTGCTTGTCTTTTTACGTTGTACATTGCGGCTATTATGAAATAACACGAAGTCGTATTGTTTGTTACCAAATAATAGTTTCTTAAGATTCTTTATTGAAACGTCGTTGTCTGGTAATGGTTTGAATACATCACTATTGATACCATGTGGCACAAGGTGCAATAGATGTTTGTTTACTACTTTATCTTTAATTTTAAATGGCATAACTTTTAAATTTCTCCTTTGTTTATTTTATCAAAAATTATCATCCAATCTTAGACAATTTTCAGATCGTAAAACTTGTTCAACAAGATTATCAGTTTGTTTGCTAATGGAAAATAATGAATCGCAACTTTCATAGAACGGACGATTCCACATTGGATATGGAAGTGAATCCCAAATCGTCAAATACGTCAATGGAACTTTTGCTCTTACTTGAGCTTCAATTGCATACAGCCATCCCCAAAACCGGGGATCTGTGAAATGTATGATTGCATCTGGCTTTTCCATTTGCATAATTTGAAAAAGTATTTGATCATTACCATAACCATCTACTGGATAAAGTTTTACATGACAATCCTTACGACCTGTAGCTTGATTTGTTGCGTCATTCAAATCAACTATTTTCCCAGCTTCTGGGTGTTTTATTGCTCCTGCTATTTGAATCCAATCGTAGTGATGAACAGTTCCTAACACCAATTCTCGGGACATTGTAGCAATTCCTGAATTCATCCTCAGGTCGTCACTTAATAGTAATATTGTTTTTTTTCCGTTATTTATTGACATAATGTGTTATTATTATTTTTAAATTTATCAAATCTCCGTTAGATATTATATTAATATTATTTTCCATAAGATCCACTCACAGTTATGGTTTTGATATAATCCAAACAAACAGATGCAATCCATTTTCCGATGATAAGATTTCGTGGATTGCAATAATTGTATATTTCGTGATAGTCTTTATCAAGAATATTTACCATGTGTCGTTTGTTGTTACTCCTAACATTTTTCATGATAATAAATAGTGTTTAACTTTAGTAAACATTATTTTATTTTTGTAAACGACAAAAGTTATTCGTTTGTTGGTTTTACAATTGGAGTCAAAGAAAACGGAGCGGAATTACTTGAAGTAACCGTTGATGGGGTTGTAGCAGGAATCTTGCAGTTATTTATAGTTTCCTTGAAAGATTCATCATTCAAATATAGATGTATGGATCTATTAACCAAGTCTTGTAGAAAGAATCCACTTTTGTTGATTTTTGTTTTGAATTGTTCATATAACTCTTTATGAACTTTTACCGACGTCATAACAATTTCTTTATTGATCATATTGATTATATATATGACCGATTATTTTATTATGATTTTTTATATTTTCAATCTTCGATCAATTTGTCAGGCTTAGCATCACAATTTACTTTGTAGTGTTTGCAATATTTGCAATTCTTTTTTGCTTTGCCTGGTATTTTCGGATATGTTTGTTTTATATTATACTCTCCGTCTGGGGTGAAACAATTGCTTACAAATTCAGAAAAGTCATTGATAGACTCTACAATTTGTTGTTTGTTATTTGGAGGTTCAAATATTTGAATTCTGCTTTGGGGAAAGTCAACTCCTTCATAGAGTTTTCTTTTTAAGATGAAAAATTCCACATCAATGTTAGAAATTGGAACATCAAATTTCTTTGCATAAAATGCTTTATATAACAAAACTTGTGATGATTTGGCAGTATCAGCCTTTTGCCATTTATTCCATCCACTGGAACTGGTTTTAAAATCCCAAATTTTTATTCTGCCTGTAGTTTTATCTTTTAATACCAAGTCTATATATGCGATGAAGTTTACATTATTTTTGATTGGCATTTCTAGAGGAAATTCAACGCCTATAAATTCGTATTTGTTGCTGGGAAAGTGTTTGATACGATTTTTTGGACTGGTAAATGTTTTTATAATATCTTCTCCGTCAAATACAAAGTCAGTGTATTCTTCGTCGGTATATTCAAACTTTGCATCTTTACCACGTTCTTTTGCAATTTCCTCGTCAAATCGTGTTTTAAACAACTCAAACATATTGACACTATCAGCGGCACTGACACCGTCTGTATATAATGCTTTGATAAATGTTTGTACTGAATCATGGATAGCAGTACCAAAACAAGTATTAAGGGTAGCGTCAAATATACGCTTTCCTTCCAAATAATTGAGCTTCCAACTATATGGGCATTTCATATACATGCTGTATTGGCTGAAGCTGACTTTTTTCTTTTTGATTTCTTGTGTTGGTTCTGACATATTTATCTACTATACATGATCTATATTATTTATGAAACATTTTTTACCACTTACTTTTTTTATCGCATTTAACTGCATCGCAGATGGTGCTTTTTATCTTAACAAAACCAACAATTTTGTAATTGAAGACGTTCAAAACAATCGTTTGAATACAATACAATCCGAGTTGGGAAAGACATATTATGTTAATACCAACAATTTATCGTTTACAACATCAACCAATGGAGACGCAGTCGTAATATTCAGCAACGATGTTGTATTTAAATTAAATGACAATACATCATTACAAATCGATTCGTTTGATCAAAACATACAGAACCTCAATTCTACCCCAGAGGTCATCAAATATACAAACAATACATTAAATTGTTCGTTTAATGCGGGTGAATTGGAGTTAGTTGTGAATGGTAATGTATCTATTCATACCTCCGTGGTTAGTATTGCTCCAAAAAACGGAAAATACTTTATAAAAACAGACGAAAAAACCACTACAATTGTGGTTGTAGACGGAGAAACCAAAGTATCTGACGTTCTCAGTAAAAAACAACAAACTATAAAAACCGGAGAAATGTTAGTGGTTACTACTGCTCCCAAGTTGGTAGGTAGAACGGGTGAGTTATTTAGACGACAAAATATATTCTCAACAAGAAAACTTGAGGATGATGAAACAAAAGCATTTGTATCTACGTTAAATGATACACGACAACAGAATTCTAATATTAAATTTGTGGTATTTGATAAAAAGATTATTGGCGTCAAAATTGATTGACATTTTATTTGTTATGTGGTAACGTGTCTCTGTGACACTAGAACAATTACATTCGTTGGATGAAGATGAAACTGCAATATTGTGGTTTATCATCAACAAAATCAATCCGCCTACTCTTCCGTATGAAATGGATCCCAAATTATTTGTTTCCATAAAACATAAAAAATTGATGGATCGTTTAAATCAGTGTGAATCTTATATAAAAGAAGAACACAAAGGTAAATTTATTAGTCTTAAGGAGAAGTTGACGGTAGCATAATCGTTATGTATAAGAATATATTTATTGATCGTAAGCAAAATCTTGTTCACTTATGGGACGATGAACGTGGACATCTCGAATTTCCATTTAGAAACTACGCATATCGTAAAAGTACAGGCGGAACATTCAATTCTATTTATGGTGATAAATTGGAAAAGATTTATAATTTTAATCCAAGAGATCCTAGTTTATTTGAAAGTGATGTTCCTCTTGAAACTCGCATACTCATCGATGCGTATGAAGATAGTGATGAACCGTCCAAAGGTCACGTTATTGCGACTATTGATATTGAGGTGAATACAGATGGTGGGTTTCCCGTAATTGCCGAGGGTGACAAAGAAATCACCGCAATTGCGCTTCATGATTCATCAACACAAAAATATACAGTGTTTATTTTGGATAAAGAACGTAAAATTCAAGACAGCATTAATGGTGACGTGGAAATACGAAGTTTTGACAACGAACAATCGTTGTTGATGCACTTTTATACCAAATGGGAAGAAATTCAACCAACAATTGTCACTGGATGGAACATTGATGGATTTGATATGTTGTATTTATACAATCGTTCTAAACGAGTTGTTGGAGAAACAAATGCCAAACGGATCAGTCCAATTGGCATCGCACATTATAACAAATATGCTGAACGAATGATGATTGCAGGAGTTTCTTCATTGGATTATTTAAATTTGTATAAGAAGTTCAGTGGTAAAACCGAACCAAGTTATACTCTTGGTGCTATTGGCAAGAAAGTTGTTAATATAGACAAACTTACATATCGTGGAAGTTTGAATGATTTGTATAAAGAAGATATCAATAGGTATATTGAATACAATTTGAACGATGTTAAAATCGTAGTAGCATTAGATCAAAAGTTACAGTTTATTGATCTTGCTCGTGGTATTTGTCATACAGGCCATGTTTCCTATGAACACTTTGGAACTTCTTCTCGTTATTTGGAAGGTGCCATTTTGATATATCTTCGTCGTCAAGGCAAAGTAGCTCTAAATAAGCCAATTGAAGGACGAGAAGAATATGAACAACAACTTGAAGACAATGAAGAAGGATTTGAGGGTGCATATGTTAAGGATCCTGTGCCTGGACGTTATGATTGGGTGTATGATCTAGATCTTACATCAATGTATCCAAATATTATTATAAGTCTTAATATTAGTCCAGAAACCAAAGTCGGCAAAGCTGAAAATTGGAATGCTGAAGAGTTCGTAAGAGGCAATCTACAAACTGTTAATCTTTCTGGACAAACATACAATGCTGAAGATTTCCGTAAAATGTTGGAAGAGAATAATTTTAGCATTGCTAGTAACGGAGCAATATACAAACAACCAACCGAAACCGGAAAAGAAGGTACGATTCCAAGTATTTTGATCAAGTGGTTCAATGAACGTAAAGAAATGCGTAAATTGGCCAAGAAGTTTGCCGATGAAAAAGATTGGGAAAAGTATGAGTTTTATGATCAACGCCAAAAAATTCAGAAGATCTTGCTCAATTCAATTTATGGATGTTTAGGATTACCAATCTGGCGTTTTTATGATAAAGATAATGCAGCTGCTGTAACTTTATCCGGTCAAGATATTATTAAAACTGCGGGAAAAGCAATCAATCAATATTATAAGAGCATATTGGGTAACTCCGATACGGATTATATCATATATATCGATACGGATTCCTGTTTTTCTAGTGCATTACCAATCATTCAAAAGACTATGCCTGATATTGATTTGAATGATGAAACACAAATGACCAATGCAATTCTAAAAGTTTGTGGAGAAGCACAATCTTATGTCAATAAAATGTTTGATGTTATGGCGTTACGATTGTTTAATCTCAAGACACATAGATTTGATGCAAAACAAGAAGTTATTGCTAAAACGTCGTTTTGGTTGGCAAAAAAGAGATATGCACAGTTTATCATCAACAAAGGTGGAGTTGTGTGCGATGAATTGGAAGTTAAAGGTATTGATGTGGTACGAAGTTCATTTCCCGCCAAATTCAGAACTTTTATGAAACAATTCTTGATTGATTTGTTGAAGAAGGTGCCGGTAGAAGTCTTGGATAAGAACATCTTAGAGTTCAAATCATCAATGAAAGATTTGAATGTAATTGATTTGGCGAAGACTACGAGTGTTAAGTTTATGAGTCAGGATAAGAAGAAAAATTACAATCCAAAAACTAGACAACCATTTCAAATTACATCGGGATCACCTGCCCAAGTAAAAGCTGCGTTATATTATAATGATTTGTTGAATAAGTTTGAATTGACCAAAATTATTCCACCGATATTTCACGGTCAAAAGATTAAATGGGTATATTTGAAACAAAACGAATATGACATTGACTGTCTGGCTATGAAGGCTGACGGAACAGACCCAGATCAAATTCTTGAATTCATTGAAAAATATATTGATAGAAATACAATGTATGAGCAAGAACTGAAGAGTAAATTGATTGATTTTTATAAAGTTCTCGGATGGAGTTATCCTGATGAAAATGATGCAAAGGCTAGTGAATTTTTCGCATTTTAAATTATGAGAGATAAAAAATATAGAGATCTTCTTACAATATTGGAAGATGGTTGTACATTGCAACTTAAAACTAGTAGTGGAACAGTTATTTGTGATCGTTACGAACGAGTAGTTATTGGTCTTCGTGGGCCATATGTAGAATTGACAAAAAATCAAATCAATGAAAAGTGTTTGTATATTCCATCCGAACAGTTATATAGACTAACAGATCCACGAATCTATTATATAGAGTTTAGAACCAATGATGAAAGCAATGTAAAAGTATATTATCAAATGCGAACAGTAGCATATGCTGATTACAGAATTGGTTATTTTTATATATCTACATCCGATTTACAAAAAGACAACGGTGATGTTTGTATAAAAAGTGACGATTCAAGTTTTAAACTTGCTAGAAACTTTTTTGAATTTGAACAACCAGTATAATCTCAACAACCTATAGGCTAAAGTGATATGGGGTTTCTTCCTCCAAGATTATGAAAAAAATAAATAAAAAATTAAAATTTACACCAACTAGACTGCTGACAAAAGAAGACGAAGTTCAGATCACGTCGTTGGTGGATAATTCACCTGCACCAAATCAAAAGCTGAAGGATGCAGTGCGAGATTCGTCAATTCGCAAAATGGATAAATTAATTGAATTGATTCAAAAAGAAGGAATAGATATTGATCCGAATGTGGAATTTTCTAAAATAGGAGACACATTTGAATTTAAAATAAAAGATAAAATTTATAATGTGAGTTATATTGTAAGTAAAATACCTGGTCCACAGGATTCTATTTATGAATTTAAATTCCGATTGATGAATAATCCAAAATTCCCTAAAATATCCAATTTTGCAGATGATCGTCAATATCAAATTGCGGTTCAAAAAAGCCAAATCGGAATCACTGGTACCGGAGATTCAAAAGAAGTTTTCAACAAAGTAATTAGCATAATGGTTAAAATAATCAATGATAAACGACCTGATTATATAACGTTTCATGCAGAGGAAAAAAATCGTCAGAGATTATATAGCATGTTGATTAAACATATTGTTGCAAAAATTAAAACATATAAACAAATAGATTACAATCCAACTCATAATCCACTGGACAACGAATCTTTGCAAGCCGGCGAATATTGGTTAAAAGAAGTAGACTAATAACAAATATCTGTTAATCTTAGAAAACATATGACAAAAGAAACATTAAAAACATTTATTAATAAGTATTATCTCGGCGGAACCATTGAAAGCGTTAAACTCGTTATAGATAACGCTTCAAAGACTCTGAAAACCAATGCAATCACCGACGACAAAAACGTCTTGATTTCGGTTATCAAGAATAATTTTGAAGATTTGACCGATGCTGAGATTGGCATCAATGATACTTCCAAATTCCTAAAGTTGTTGGGTGTATTGGGTGATGATATCGTGGGACAGTATAATATCCACAATGGTAAGATGACTAGCATCACTTTGAGTGATAAGAACAGTGATATACAATATGTCACCGCAGATCTCAGTGTGATACCTGCGGCTCCTCCTCTCAAGAAAGTTCCTCCGTTTAATGTAGAAATTCTACTTGACGGTGATTTTGTCAACAGATTTATCGCATCTAAGAATGCTTTGCCAGATGTTGATACATTCACGTTGTTGATGAACAAGAAGGGGACATTGGAGTTTGTATTGGGATATTCTAGTATCAATACAAATCGTGTTAAATTGAACATCAATACTACCGCTGGAAAAGATACGGTAGATAAGACTATTCATTTTAATGCAAATCATTTTAAGGAAATTCTCACGGCAAACAAGGATTGTAATGATGCCGTGTTAAAAGTTAGTGACGCGGGATTGGCAAGTGTTGAATTTATATGTGGCGAATACACTTCCAATTATTATATTGTTGAAACCAAGAGCGTTGACTGATATACTGTATTTTGTGATAGAAAAACCAGAACACAAACCTACGTCATCTGACGGTGGCTTCTTTTACCACGGTTATAGTAGAAGTCACTTTCTATATAGACAAATAATTTGTCAACAACCTCTAGGCTAAAGCCGACGGGTTTCCTTCCTACAAGATTATGAACTTTATTGAATTTGAAGAAACACCTCCGGTTAAAAACGATCATTTTATTTTCGCAGAAAAATATCGTCCTACTAGAATTGAGGATTATATAGGAAATGAGCAGTTTAAAACTGAAATTAAACGGATTTTATCTACCGGTCAATTAAATCATTTGATGTTATATGGTAGCAGCCCAGGCACCGGAAAAACTACCGCTGCTAAATTGATAGTAAAAAACATAAAATGTGATTATCTTTATATTAATGCGTCGGACACGAACAGTGTTGATGACGTTAGAAATAAAATTAAATCGTTTGCATCAACTAGTGGATTTAACGATTTAAAAGTAGTTATTTGCGATGAAAGCGATTTTCTCACGACAGCTGCCCAGGCGGCACTTAGAAATGTTATTGAGACTTATAGTTTATCTTGTAGGTTTATATTTACTTGCAATTATGTTGAAAAAATTATTTCGCCAATTTTGTCAAGATGTCAAGTGTTTGAAATTCTTCCTCCTTCCAAAAAAGAAGTTGCAATTCATCTCAAGAACATTCTTGATAAAGAAAGCATCAAATATACATCAGACGATTTGGGGTATATCGTAAATACATATTATCCAGATATTCGTAAGATATTAAACTATTCACAACAAAGTGCGATAGACGGTGTTATTAAAATAAATTACGAAAACAGTGTTGATGCTAATTTGAAGTCAAAGATTATTGAACAATTAACGACACGAACATCATCTAGTTTCAATAGTATTAGACAGTTGGTGGCAGATGAAGGTATTCGGCAATTCGAAGAACTATACCAAATATTGTTTGATAAGGTAGATGAATATGCGAACGGTAAACAAACACTTGCTATTTTGACTATAGCTGAATATCTTCATCAAAGCAGTTTGGTTGTAAATAAAGAAATCACATTTATGGCATGTATATCTAGATTGTTGAAAGAATTGAAATAGTTCATATATTTATATCATGTTATGATAAAGAATTGTTATGATTTAATAAAATCTACGGTTTTATACATTAGTCAAGACGGTACGTCTGGATACGCGAATGCGGCTAAAGGTTATGTATATGATTTGATTAAGAAAAAAATGAAGGTAAAGTGGGTTACGTTTGAAACAGAGCCATCCACTTCAGAAGAAACTTCAGATTTTGATAGATACATAGAAAAATGCAAGGAAACTATAAGAATGAATGTGGATTGTGCGATTATACATTCTACCCCAGATTTATGGGAATCATTATTGCCGAAAGAAAGTAGTACCCGTGTTAAAAAAATAGTTGGTAGAACTGTATGGGAATTTGAAAAATTGATACCCGAGTGGGTTGATATTATAAATAATAGTGTTGTTGATTATGTAAGTGTTCCGACTGAATGGAACAAACAAAATTTTATAAACAGTGGAGTTACAAAACCTATATTGGTTGATCCGCATATTTATGTAGATTTTCCATATAGTCCTCGATTAATTGAACATTTTTTAACTGGAAAAAGTGTAGTATTTTGTGAGTCCCAAATTAATATTGAACAATTAAAGACTGCATATAAGTTTTATACAATAGGACAACTCACAGATCGTAAGGGACTGCGTGAAACAGTTGACATGTTTTGTAGAACTTTTACGAGGGAAGATAATGTTGTATTGTTCGTAAAAACGTTTCGGAAAAACTATTCCGACGAAGAACAACGTAAATGTATCGATATAATATATTCTATAATAAAGGATAGTGAAAATATATCGTATCCGCCTATTGTTTTAATAAAAAATCATTTAACATATGACGAAATACACTCGTTGCATGATTTTTGTGATTGTTATGTTCAATTTCCAAAAACGGAGGGATTTGGGTTGGGAATATTTGATGCATATAAGAAAAACAAAAATATAGTAGTTACTGGATATGGTGGTCATATAGAATACTTAAAGAAAGATTATCCTGGATTGGTTGCATATGATTTACAAGGTTTGAATAATCAAACATATCCCAATTATTCTTTGGATGATACATATAAGTGGGCAATTACTAAGAAAAAGTCTGCGTGTGAAAAGTTACGTGGAGTGGTTGAAAACTTTCAACCGATATTAATAAAGAAAGTTTCGCCTTCAATATTATACGTTGGTCAATATGGCACATCTGGATATGCTTCTGCTGCTAAACAATATATTGCGGATTATGTATTAAATAGTATTCCAGTAACATGGCAACCATTATACTTTGATAAGACTGAATTACACGACGATTGTTATATCAATATATTGGCTAAATCAGCAATTAATAAGAAGATTGAATATGACAGTGTAATATTACATTGTACTCCTGATTTATGGAAACAATATATAACTAAAAATGGTAGTATTTGGAAAAACAAAAAGATTATTGGATATACCACGTGGGAAACCAGTCGTTTAAAACCTGATTGGGTAGATGCTATAAATTGTGTAAATGAGGTATGGTGTCCATCTAACTATAACAAACAGTGTTTTATTGATAGTGGAGTTACAATACCAATCAAAGTGGTGCCTCATTTATTCTATAAAAAGAAATTGCCAACTGAGTCCAGAATTCGAGATTTGGATGATAATCGTTATACATTTTATAATATTAGTGAGTTGAATCACAGAAAAAATGTGTTGGAAATGGTAGATTCATTCTGCAGTGAATTTACACACGATGATAAAGTTCAATTGCTTTTAAAATTACATTATAAAGATCATTCGTTCGAAAATGAAGAGTATTGTAAAAATCAAATTGATGGTATATTGAGTAAATATAACAATCCCCCAAAGGTTGTGGTTATATATGATAATCTGACTGAAGAACAATTATTGGCATTACATGCACATGGTGATTGTTATGTTAGTTTGACTCGTAGTGAGGGATTTGGTTTGACTATATTTGATGCATATAATTACGGAAACCGTGTTATTGTAACAGGTTATAGTGGACAAATTGATTATCTTGGTTTACAATATGAAGGATTGGTGAATTATACATTGGTTGACGTAAACAATATGGAATCATTTAACGGTAATTATAACCATTCTGGTCAACAATGGGCACAACCAGATTTACAACATTTTAGAAAGTTAATAAGAAATTGTTATGAAAATGAACTTTAAACAGTTAGACAAAAACAATGAAAAGATCTTGAAATTCACTTATGGATTATATACAGTTGAAAACAATCATAATTCAAATTGGGTGTGGACTGCTAATTTGTTTGGTGGTATATCAAATGATATAAAGTCATTGATGATAAGTGCTACATCTGAAATTGAAAACACATTATTATTTAACGGTGAAGAAATGGAAATTCAAAAAGATTGTATTAATATTATAAGATTAAATCTTGATACAAAAAACCAATTTGAATTCAAATTATTAAATACATTCACTCCCGATTCGGATGACCGTAAATTGGGAATCA